>JABAOC010004910.1_pt1 | contig 86717 bp, 80 predicted proteins | sample 7062161 | NCBI WGS metagenome assembly JABAOC01 (sample SAMN14538625, study PRJNA623070) | marine sediment metagenome | biome: marine biome [ENVO:00000428]; feature: marine pelagic biome [ENVO:01000023]; material: deep marine sediment [ENVO:00002113] | place: India: Gulf of Khambhat ... | reverse complement strand
CGAAAAAGAGTTCGGTCGCAACGATTTTGCTTATGTCATCAACACCCATCATCACTGGGATCATGCCTGGGGCAACCAGGTATTTTCTGAAGCGGTTTTTGTCGGGCATGAAAATTGTGTTGCCCGATTGCAGCCTGGTACGGTTGATGTATCGGGAATGGTAGCACGCAGTAAGCGCAATATGGATGATCTCAAGCCTCGATTGGCAACTCTCGATCCCGATTCTGAAGAAGCTAAAAACCTTCGCCTTCGTATCGCCTTCGATGAACGGCTTTATAAAGGATTATCAGAAGGGTTTACGCCGATCCCGCCTTCAAAGACATTCAAAGATCGCATGACCCTGGATTTGGGAGACCTGACGCTGAGACTATTCTATTTCGGAAGAGCCCATTCAGGAAGCGATATCCTAATCCAGGTTCCAGAGGAAGAACTATTACTGACTGGTGACCTGTTTCTCGATATCGGCTGGCTGCCACTTTTCGCAGGCATGACTGAATTGGACATTCCCCGCTGGATTGAAGTACTGGGCAACGTCCTCGATGGTAAAGATAAAGTCACTCATGTCATACCAGGTCATCGAAAAATCTGGAGTCGAGAAAAGTTTGATCTGTGGCGGGAATATATCGTAAACCTATGGGAAGGTGTTCAAGCAGCCAAAGCCGAAGGTCTCGATCTTGATGCAGCCATTGCCCGTTTCTCGCTCGAAGAAAAATATTATTACTTGAAAGAGTTGGGACACACTGATGCGGCGCTGGAACGATTTCAACAGAATAATATCATAGCATTTTGGCGACAACTCTTCACCCCTGCTGTGACAATTATGGAAAAGACCATTGAAGAATCGGGCATCGAAGCTGCCATTTCCAAATACCGTGAGATGAAATCTGATCCCAAAATGGATTACTATTTTGATGAACGCTCCTTCAATACATTGGGCTATCAACTCATGAGGCAGGGTAAAATCAAAGAAGCCATTGAAATATTTAAACTTAATGTGGAAGCCTGTCCCGAATCATGGAATGTTTATGATAGCTTGGGAGAAGCATATATGAATGATGGGCAGAAGGAATTAGCGATTAAATATTACAAGAAATCTTTGGAATTGAATCCGCAGAATGAAAATGGGAAGGAGATGTTGAGGCGGCTTGGAGTTGAGTTATAACAATATTTCAATTATTCCATTTTTACCGCGGTTAGTGAGCAGTTTGTTTCTATTTTAGTTTGAGGGGAAGCTTTGTTGAAATAATTTACATTAAGTTAGACGATTTGAATACCTTTTGTAAGAATTTCATTTGTGAATGGATTAGAAGTATTGAAGTCCAATTCATCAAATGGATGGGGCTCAATTCTTGTGTCAAATTTTCTGCTCAATTTCATTAATTCAATTTGCATAGTAAAGCTGTTTGTCAGATTGCTGAATACGATAGCTAAATCAATATCACTATCCTCATGAAATTTCCCGTTGGCATAAGAGCCGAAAATATAGGCTTTGCGGACTTCGTAATTTTTACTTTTCAAAAAATCTATGTATTGTCCAACTATTTCAAAAGCTTTTCTTTGATCCACTTTCTAAGTCCTTTTATTTCTTCTATCCATTTTTCAGTAAATTCTTTTGTACAAGTTTTATAAAATGCCTGCTTATAGTCATCATATCTTGCCTGAATATTAAAAGTCGTTATGGTAGTAAGAATATCTTTCTGAGCTTCTGTTAGATTTAAATCTGTTTTTTCTGTTAGTCTTAATAAATTATGAATAAACGGTGGTTGGTTATCTACATTTTTCACATAATATGCTTTTATTAATTTTTCAATGAGAAGATGACCGATGAATAAAGACCAATGATAGTCATTTTTTTCAAATAAATGTTCCATTGTTTCAAAATCTCTGTCAGAACTCTCGATCCAATATTTTATCAAGTCGTTTTTGTCCATTGTTTTCCTTACAAAATTTCTGTGTTTAAATTTATATTAAAATTTTGAATAAGTCAAGAAATAAATTTTTCAATTTCTGTCGGTTGGATCGTTTAAATCCGTTAGAAAATATTTTTCGATAACTTTCAGGATTATCAGTTCCCCATCTTGATTTTATGACTTATTAATTTTAATTGGGAAGAATTTTTAAAATATACAGTTAATTTATTCCATCCCCTGAATATCGCCGTACTTTTTGACATAATTTTTGATATCATTCCAGAATTGAAATGTTTCAGCCAGTACATCTTTAAGTTGGCTGTCATTTGGTAGGGCTGACTTATCGTCCAGTATGCTTTATGCCATATCGAGGCTCCTTTTTTATTTTTAGTCCGTGTTACATTTAAAAATTTCAAAACGTATTCACTTAATTATTTAAAAAATAATTACAAGAAAATCAAGAAAAAAAATTAACTAAAAATTATGCGTTATTTTATGATACACAATCGAAAATTAGAAATGACGAGGAGATATTGAGGTAGCTTAGTAGAATTGGATTAAAAAATAATTAAATTTACGAATTATTGCAGTCACTAATTTGATAATTTTTTTACTTCCCTTACACTAAGCCCCTCTAATTTAATAATACTAAAATTAGAACCATAAGATTCTGATAGTGTATTACCTGTATAACTTATCCGGAACCATTTAAATTTTATCACTTCATTTTTGCAATAAATTGCAATTTTGAAAATACGGTTATTTTCCAACTCGAAAATGGGATATTTTTTTGATGTAATTTTTAATCCTATGTATTCTTAAATATTGGGGGTGTTTTTAAAAGAATTAAAATAAAAAGAGGTGCAATTGCTATGACACAAAAACTCATTTTAATTGGATTACTTGTCATTACACCGCTGGTTTTTATCAATTACCAACAACAGAAAAATTTCCCAACTTTAAAAGATGAATATCTGGGTCAGAAACCACCAGGATTAGCTCCCGAAGTTTTCGCCTCAAGCGTCATATCCACAGGAATGGATGAACTCAATTCCATTTTTTCGCCCGATGGAAAAATTTTTTTCTTTACCAGTTATAAAAAATCTCAAAAGATATTTCTAAAAAGCCTTACTCTTTAGATGATATTTTGAAATTTTATAATGGCCCACAAAATGGTCTTGGAGATATTTATTGGATGGATACCAAAATTATTGAGGAAACAGAAAATGAAATTTTAAAATGAGGAGACATTTTGATCTTCACATTTAATTTAAACAATTATTCAAAAGAGGGTAATATCACATCGAAATAGAGTAGTACAGAGGTTTATCATAACGTTGAAGGAGAATGGAAACTTATCCATTCCCGCTAGTCGTATACAATACCACAATTATAAAAATAAAAGGTGATTTAAGATGGATAAAAAAATCTGGATTAGATTAACTTTTATTTTTTTAGTGATCATATTTTTCTTGAATCATAATTTAAGCTTATCCCACGAAGAAGATTAAGAAGTTGTTATTGGCAAATACCAGAAAACACAATCAAAATTCCTGGGAGAGGAGTTCACCTATTAGTTCGACCTACCTGTTGAATACGAGAAAAGCATCGAGGGTTATCCAGTGCTCTATTTCCTCAACGCACAAATGAAATCGACCATTGCCAATGTTTATCTCTCATTAGCTCGATTAAGTTTTTAGCAGATTCTACAAATGATTTTAATCGGGATTTTCAACACAGGTCGAACCAGAAATTATTCTCCAGTCAGATCCAATGGTGAGACAGGAGAGGCAGACACGTTGTTAAAATTTCTAACCGATGAATTCAAAACGAAAAAATTGGCGACGATAGAAGATCGCTTCAAAAAGCTTACCGAACGATATGGATTTAAACTCGAAATCCCTGAGGAAGTGATTTTTGACATGAGCTATCAACTAAAAAGGCAAAAAATATTTGATGGATCCATTACCATGTTCAAAACGTTGTTGGAGCGATATCCTATGTTAATAAAAAGTATTAATTGAGGCTCTTTTCTATAGTAGCTATGGACAATATCTGATTCCTTCAAATGAAACACTCCAAAAAATGGAGAATTCCCAAATATTACTGTTATTAGAAAATCTACTGAAACAATATTTTGGAAATTATTTTTTAATAATAGCTCTTCCATCATCAAGTTGAGAAACTTAATTAAGTAAAAAGGGTATAAATTTTTAGGATTAATTTTCGTTGGTGCTTAAAATAGTTTAGATGTGTTTTCTCAAAAAAATCTTTTCTAAACGTCTATATTTTCCTGAATCATAATCAAATAGTTCAACAAAAATAAGATCAATAAATTTGAAAGTATAGTGTGAATAATAATATTAAAAGTGATTTCATAGAAGGCATGTATAGAGCTGGATCACTAATTCTTAGATTTTCAATCCCTGATGATTTGAATAACAGAGTAAGGAATTTATATTATAACAAACAAAACCAGCCTTCTAATTCATGGTTATAAAATTATCAGTTCTGATGAGACATACGATGCTTTAAGGAAACAGTTTTGATAATACAAAAGCTTTACGATTCAAACTTCTAAAAATAATCTTAATTGTATTAAATTAAATTTTATTTGAGTACCTAAAGTAAAATGCCTGTAGATAAAGTTAAATATGAATATGAGAATAAGTATTAATATTTTACTTTTCGTTTACTTCATATTTTTCCAAGAAAATATTTCTGGAAATACCCAATTTCTAAAATTTAATAAAGCCAATTTCCCTACATTTCTGGAAAAAGAGGTTGTCCGTGAACTAAATCTGGCAAGGCAAAATCCCAAAAAATACGCTTCCTTTCTCGAACAACTGAAACCCTATTACGTCGGTAAATTTATCAAACGCCCTGGAGAACCGACCATCATGACTGAAGAAGGGGTGAGTGCTGTAGATGAAGCGATTCGTTTTTTGAAATCAGTTAAACCAGTTGCGAAACTTAAATTTTCTGAGGGTATGTCCAAAGCTGCAATGGATCATGTTAAAGATCAGGGGACAAAAGGCATGTTAGGTCATAAAGGTTCGGATGGCAGTCAACCTTCGGATCGAGTGAATCGTTATGGAACGTGGCGATGGATAGCCGGGGAGAACATCTCTTATGGAAGAGATCAAGCTCGGGATATCGTTATCGGGCTGATAATCGATGATGGGATTCCCAGTCGTGGACATCGGGAGAATATTTTTAATCAGAGCTATCATTTTGTTGGTGTGGCATGCGGCGATCATAAGACTTTTGGGGCGATGTGTGTAATTACATTTGCGGGAGAATACATTGAGAAGAGAGGTAGGTAATAAATTTATATTGATTTTGTGAAGTTTCATAAAACAAAATGGAAATTCCGAAGTAAAAATCCCAAATTAAAAATCATAAATAACAAACACATTCCAATTACTAAAATTTAAAATTCCAAACAGGAGTTGAATTTGAAGTAGAATATTTGGATCTCGGGATTTGGAGATTGGAATTTGGAAATTATAACGCTATTTTGAGGTTAGATAATGAATACTAAAAATTCGCATTTATACATCGTTATTATACTTTTATTGCTACTAGGCTGTGCCTTCCAGAAATCAATAGTAGAGCAAAAGGGAGATGCCTTAATTTTATTGACCAATTTAACCAAAGAATCCAAATCAAAAAAATTTGCACTGAATGAAGAAAAAATCGCACAGGTAGTAACTGAAATGGACAGTCTTTTAGAAAACGAAATCGTTGTTTCAAAGGTTAGTGATATAGAGAAATTGCAAGAAAAGATAGAGAAAACATCACAACTGGATAGTATGCTTCTCAAACACGCTAAGGAGACTAAAAATAATCGACTTGCAATTTCTCTTAGGGAGTTGAAATTTCGGACATTAGTTAAAACGCAAGAGCGGATGGAGGAAGCTTTTGAGAATGAGGAGGACGCTTATACGTTGGAGACTGAACAAGAAGATAAGTATCCTGTGGGCGAAGTGCATGGAAAATGGGTGTTCAAACAAAGAGTCTCCATGATGTTACCCTATATGCAAGGGAATGAAAAATTCAGTGAAACCAAAACGATTCTGTTGACAGAAATGATTGATCTCTTGCCCCAAATTCAGAATAAAGATGAAAAAAGAAGATGCTGGCTGGCCATCGACAGGATGCTTGATGAAATTGATGTGCAGAAATCAGAATCGGGTTATCGACCATTTCAACGAAGCCCTCAAGGCATTTTCACCAGATCTGGACAAATCATTGAGAAATTAAAATCACAACAGACAAAAGAGGCTGATCCAGAAATCAGGGACTTCTCTGCAAGTGTTATAATAAAGCTTGAAAAGAATTTAAATGAAAAAAAGGACGGGAATTTCTGGAAAAAGGTTGAGTTTTCTAAGGAATTAACTAAAAAGTTTGAATCTGAGAGAAATAAAACAGAAGATTTTTCGAAGATTCCAATAACTGAGGGTCCTACGGCTTCTGAATGGTTCGATAAGGGTTATGCTGCTCCCGATGAGAATTTAAAAATTGAGTATTTTACTAAAGCGATTGAATTGGACTCCCAATATGCGGCTGCTTACAATAATCGTGGGAATGCCTATCAGGCTTTAGGACAAAATGATAAGGCGTTGGATGATTTCAACAAAGCGATTGAACTGAATACTGAATTTGAACCTGCATACATTAATCGAGGGAACATCTATCAACAAATGGGTAAAAATGAGGAAGCCATTCAAGATTTTTCTAGAGCTATCGTACTTGAGACGAAGTATACTCTTGCCTATAACAACCGAGGAATGAGTTTTAAAGAACTAGGCAGATATGAGAAAGCGCTCCAGGATTTTAACAAAGCCATTGAACTTAATCCCCGTTATGCTTCTGCTTATATCAATCGGGGAGATGTCTATCGGAAATTAGGGAAGGATAGTGATGCCATTCAGGATTATACCAGAGCGATTGATCTGGATCCGAAGTATGCTGTTGCTTACAATAATCGGGGATTAAGCTATAATAATTTGGGTAAACATCAACAGGCAATTCGAGATTATCAAAAAGTCATTGAAATATCATCAGACTATGCGGCGGCTTATTATAATCTTGGTATTGTTTATTGGATACTCAAAAAATGGAATGAGGTAGTGAAAGCTTGGGAAAAATGTCTGGAGCTTGATCCAACCAATCAATATGTTCAGGAATATTTACCAAAAGCGAAAAGGCAAGCGAGGAAATTAAGATAATGGTCGTTGTCCGTTGTCAATGGACTAGGAACAAACAATTGACAATTAACAAATAGACAACGGAAGTCTGATGATGGATTATGTAAAGTAAGTTTTGTAGATTAAGGGCGTGAGAAAAAATTAATTAAAATTCTTAAAATTGTTCCGTTGTTATTTTTATTAGCTTTAAAATAACACAGAAATACATTTTATTTATTCTCATCCTCTAAGTTGAAATAAAAGGAATAAATATTGATGAAAATTCAACGCGTCCGACATCCACGATGGTTGAAAGTACCCTTTCCAGCAGGAAAGAATTTTCAAGACGTTAGAAAATTAGTAACAGAACATCATCTTCATACAGTTTGTCAAAGTGCACATTGTCCTAATATCGGTGACTGTTGGGGGCATCGTACAGCAACATTTATGATTCTGGGTGACATTTGTACACGGCATTGCCGTTTTTGTGCGATTCGCTCGGGTAAGCCTCAAGCTGTGGATCAAGATGAGCCTAAAAGAGTAGCCGATGCCGTAAGAATACTTTCCCTTCGATACACTGTTGTCACCTCAGTAACCCGGGACGATTTACCCGATGGTGGTGCGTCAATTTTTAGTGATACAATTCGGGAAATCAAAAAGGCTGTAGCAACCTGCCAGGTAGAGATATTAATTCCTGATTTTAGAGGCTCACAATCGGCATTAGCGATTGTGATCGAGGCAAAACCAGATGTATTAAATCATAATATTGAAACTGTCCCATCACTTTATCCATTAATTCGACCGGAAGCGGATTATTATCGATCGCTGAAAATGTTACAGGACGTAAAACAAACAGGTATGAAAACGAAAACTGGATTAATGTTAGGACTGGGTGAAACCAATGATGAAGTTCTTGCGGTTATGCACGATTTGAGAGAGATTGATTGTGATATTTTAACTTTAGGTCAATATTTACAGCCTTCTTCCAAGCATCTGATAGTTGATAGATATCTTACACCTGAGGAGTTTGATCGGTTCAAACAGGCTGCTGAAAAGATGGGATTTCGATATGTTGAAGCAGGACCTTTAGTACGAAGTTCATATCATGCAGCTTCGATCTTTGAAGAGATAGTTGCGTAGTCTTTGATAAGGAATAGCGTTCCAAAGTTTTTAACCATTCAGATGGTTTCAAAAAGCCGGTAATTTATCCTTGATTTTTATTTCAAATTTTTGTATAATTACCTCTGCAAATTTACGAATTTGATTATCAATTTATATTCAAATAACTTGTTATTTTAATAAGGTCTTGGAGGGTTTCAGTGGCACATGTCATAACTGATTTCTGTACTCAGTGCGGAACTTGTGCTGAGGTTTGTCCAACCGAGTGTATTAAAGAAGGTGATGATCAACACTATATTGATCCTGAAGAATGTATTGATTGTGCCTCTTGTGTTGATGAATGCCCAGAGGGAGCAATATTTGCTGAAGAAGACTTACCAGATGATAAGATATCGTTCGTCGAAAAAAACGCACGCTTTTTTAGCTAATTATAGTTTGACAATCGATTTGTATTTATTTTGATAGTGATAGGAGCTATTAAAGCTCCTATCTTTGTTAGAGGACCATGTAGAAAAATGAGGAGAGCATTTCAATGTCAGCACGTAAACGAGAATTACCACCCGAAAAGCTCAGTTATTTTTGTGATCCGTCCCAGTTTTCATTTAAATCAACAGCAGAACTGAAACCTTTAGACGAGGTTATTGGACAGGAACGAGCTGTCGCTGCAATTGATTTTGGTGTTGATTTGAAGAGCTACGGTTACAACATTTTTGCCTTAGGTCCAGTCGGTGCTGGTCGAACTTCAACAATAAAAGAAGCAGTCGAAAAGCGGGCACGACTGATGCCCACTCCGGATGACTGGTGTTATGCTTTTAATTTCCAAAATCCAGATCAACCGAATTCACTTCGTCTACCAGCGGGTAAAGGAAAAAGGTTGCTGAAAAGTATGGAGCGGTTGATTTCTCAACTGAAAAGAGATATTCCAGAAGTTTCAAATTCTGATGAGTATAAAAAGCAGAGACAGGCGATTATTCAGAATTCTAGAGAAACACAAAATAAGATTTTAGCAGAACTCGATCAACGTTTAAGACAGCGGGGTTTTACTTTACAGAAGATCGCGACAGGATTGGTATTAGTTCCAATTAAGGATGGGAAATTAATTACGCCAGAGCAATTTGATAGTCTTCCACCCGACGAAAAACAGCAGCTAGAAAAAAATGGTCAGGCTTTACAAACTGAGTTGAATGATGAACTCCAATCCATTCACAAATTAGAGCAAGAAACAAAGGCAAAACTGGACCAACATGAACGCCAGTTAATGCAGGTGGCGATTGAACAGCCGATGAAATCGATACGTCAGGAATTCCAAGAATATTGGGAAGTTTTGGATTACTTAAAGGATGTTGAGGAAGATATTCTCAACAACATTAGTGAATTTTTAACAGATTCAGGTGAAAATAGAACTGAAAACACATTACGAAATTTTCAATCGGACGCTGGAGTGACCTTTGATCGGTATCGAGTTAACTTAATTGTTGATAACAGCAAAACCGTTGGGGCACCAGTGATCGTAGAATGCAATCCAACTTACAATAACCTTATCGGTCGTATTGATAGACAATCTAAAATGGGGATATTAGTAACGGATTATTCTTTAATAAAGGCTGGAGCGCTACATAAAGCCAATGGAGGATATCTTATTATCGAAGCAGAGCAATTATTTCAATCGCCTTTAGCCTGGAAAGCCTTAAAACGTGCTTTAAAAAATGAATCAATAACCATCACTGATCTCAGCGAAGAATATAGTTTTGTCAGTGTAAAAACACTTGATCCTGAATCCATACCATTAGATGTAAAAGTAATAATCATTGGTAACTATCGGATTTATTATGCTCTATTAAATTTCGATGACGAATTTCGGGAACTCTTTAAGGTTAAGGCAGATTTTAATGTCGATATGCCCAAAACTAAAAATAATATTCTGAATTACGCTCAATTTATCTATAATCAATGTGAACATGAGAAGCTAGTGCATTTTGGTCCTGATGCTGTGAGTCGGATTGTCGAATATGGAGTTAAGTTAACAGGTGACCAGACCAAATTATCCACCCGTTTTTCAGACATTCATGATTTATTGGTAGAAGCCAATTACTGGGCAAGAAAGAACCATCATGAACTTGTGACCCGGGAAGATGTTCAGAAAGCGATCGATGCGAAACAATATCGATTGAACAAATATGAAACCCGGGTTCAGGAAATGATTGAAGATGGGACAATTTTTATTTATACGGATGGCGAAGAAATCGGTCAGGTAAATGGGCTGTCGGTTGTCAATATTGGTGATTACGTTTTCGGAAAGCCATCACGTATTTCGGTACGTACCTATTTAGGACGAAGTGGCGTTATGGCCATTGATCGAGAAGTGAAAATGAGTGGTCCGCTTCATAATAAAGGAGTGTTGATTTTATCAGGTTATTTGAATGGAAAATTTGGGCGGCAAATGCAGATTTCAATGTCCGCCAGCATTACATTTGAGCAGAGCTATGAGGGGATTGATGGTGATAGCGCGTCTTCAACTGAATTATATGCGTTGTTTTCAAGTTTAGCCGAAATCCCGATTAAACAAGGAATTGCTGTGACTGGATCTGTTAATCAATTAGGCGAAATACAACCTATTGGTGGCGTTACGGAAAAAATAGAGGGATTTTTTAATGTTTGTCAGGCAAAAGGGCTGACAGGAGAACAGGGGGTTATTGTTCCTAGATCGAACATGAAGAATTTAATGCTGAATGAAAAAGTAATTCAAGCGGTTAAAAACGGAAAATTCCATATTTATCCAGTGACGACGGTCGAAGAGGGGATTGAAATTTTAACTGGTAAAAAGGCTGGTAAGAGACAAAAAAATGGAAAATTTCCGAAAGGAACGGTATTCTGGGCGGTAGAAGATCGGTTGGAGAAAATGGCTGAACAGTTAAAAAATCAGGATCGTTCCAATAATAAAGAGAAAAAAGAGAAGGATCAGAGTTAGGATCAAAATGGAAAGTAAAAATCGAATTGCTGAGATATCGATACAAAAGGTGTGGAAACATAAAAAGGTGAAGGACGGTAACGGTGCGATAATAAATTTAACAATTTTATCAGATGTGACAGTGGATTTTTATGGCGGATGTGTGCAGATGATCATCGGTCCTTCGGGTGGTGGAAAAACGACTTTACTTCGATTATTAAATAAATTAGAAACCCCAGATCGAGGAAATATTTTTTACCATCAAACCGATTTACCAAAAATTCCTCCCCGCCAACTACGTAAAGAAATCGGAATGGTATTTCAAACTCCAGCATTGTTCAGGGGGACAATATTTGATAATATATCCTTTGGACCTCGATTGTACAAGGGGAATATCTTTACTGATATTGGCGAGCACTATTTGAAGGTAGTTGGATTAGGAAATATTGATCCTGATCGTGATGTGGATACGTTATCAGTTGGTCAGCAACAGCGGGTTGCCTTTGCCAGGGCTCTGGCGAATGACCCTAAGGTGTTGCTCTTAGATGAACCGACTTCAGCGCTAGATCCGTCTGCGGCAAACAATCTACTTGATTTAGTAAAGAAAATTAATCGAGAATTAGAACTAAGTATTATTATGGTTACGCATGTAATGGAACATGCAAAAAGGATCGCTGATATGATCTGTTTATTAGTTGAAGGACGAGTCATCGAGTGCGGTGAAGTAGCCTCTTTTTTTGAACAACCCAAAACTGACCTGGCTAAGAAATTTATTCGAGGAGAACTTTAATTGGAATATATTGCATTAAGTTATACTGATCTTCTGATTGCATTCATTCTCATCTTAATTCCCATTGTTATTTCATTCCAGAGTCGATTGGGTATAGAAAAGGACATATTGATCGGTACCGTTCGGACATTTATTCAACTTATGATTATCGGCTACCTATTGAAATATATTTTCAGTCTAAAAAAGTGGTATTTCATTCTGCTGATGATTGCGATCATGGCGCTGGTGGCGGGATATAATGCTGTCAAAAGACAGAAGACCAAGATCTCTGGGCTTTTCCCGATTATTACGCTGTCTATTTTTTTGGGCGTGGGAGTCGCTATGACGACACTGATTGCCTTGATTTTAAGGGTCAAAACCTGGTATGAGCCACAATATTTGATCCCAATTTCAGGGATGATGTTAGGCAATGCCATGAATGCCGCTGCATTGGCAGTCGATCGAATGATAGGGGAGACCAAAAGTCGTCGCTGGGAAATAGAAGCCGCGCTGGCTTTGGGTGCTTCTCCTTTTCGAGCAATAATTCCATTATTACGAGACACAGCTCGTGCAGCCATGATGCCGACAATCAACGCCATGATGGTTGTTGGAATCGTCCAGTTACCCGGAATGATGACGGGGCAGATTATTGGCGGTGTCGCACCAGAACAATCGGTCAGGTATCAGATTATTATTATGTACATGTTATCAACTTCAGTTACTATTTCGTGTATTACTGTACTCTATTTTTTTTATCGCAAATTATTTACAAATGAAGAACAGCTAAATTTTGATATTGTGTTTTCCAATTAACAACGTCGTAGATTTAGTCCGTTTTAAAAAATTTCAATTAATCTTTTCTCACCCCTGAATATACAATACACTGAGAAAATCCTGTGAGATGGCGCATTCAACCATGGGAGATTACTGGCTTTTTAATAATGAGTAGTATGCACTGTTTTTAATGAAATGAATCCTAAAACGTCAAAAAAAGATTAAGGAAACTTTTTATAACATAAGTTGTAAAAATATCAAAAGCCTGAATAAAAAATTTAGTTTGAAAGACCTTCTAACTCGAAATGTAATCAAAGAGCGTTTATGGGATTCAAATGTGGATTAGTCGGCCTCCCCAATGTGGGCAAATCAACAATTTTTAATGCACTGACCTCACAGCAGGTAGCCGCTTCCAACTATCCTTTCTGTACCATTGATCCAAATATTGGCATTGTCCCCCTGAAAGATGAACGACTTGAGATTATCGGTGAAATTGTCGGTTCTGCTAAAGTAACGCTAACGACTTTAGAGTTTATCGACATTGCTGGTCTGGTTAAAGGCTCAAGTCAAGGCGAAGGACTGGGAAATCAGTTTTTAAACCATATCCAGGGTGTAGATGCTATTGCCCATGTGGTACGATGTTTCGAGGATGAAAATGTTGCCCATAGTAGTGCTCAACTTGATCCTGTCTCGGATGTTGAAGTTGTCGTTACAGAATTGATCTTAAAGGATCTGGAGATTGTTGAACGGCGTCTGGCGAAACTCAGCAGTGCGGTGAAATCTGGGGACCAAAAATTAAAAGAACAGCATCGGATATTTTTAGAAATTCAACAGGGACTATCTAAGGGGATTCCGCTTAAAAAAATGGATTTAACATTGCCAGCCAAAGAATTGATTGCGGAGTTGAATTTACTTACGATAAAGCCTGCCATTTTTATTGCCAATGTGGATGAAAATACTCTTCAAAACAATCCTTACGCTGAAAAATTAGAAGATTACACAGAACAACAGAATGAGCTCTGTGTCGTCATCTGTGGTAAAGTTCAGGAAGAGATTTCCCAACTTGATCCAGAGAGTCAGAAGGAATTTCTTGATGAGTGGAGCTTAGATGAATTGAGTCTGGATAAGATTGTACGGGCAGGGTATAAAGTTTTAAATCTGATTACTTTTTTTACAGCCAATAGAAATGAAGCCCATGCCTGGACTATTCCACGGGGTACCCATGTACAAAAGGCAGCAGGGCAAATTCATTCAGATTTTGAGAAGGGATTTATTAAGGCTGAAGTGATTAAGTATGAAGATTTAATCAAACAGGGGTCTGAAGCCAAAGTTAAAGAACAAGGATTAATTGCGATTCATGGAAAGAATTATATTGTTGAGGATGGGGATTTGATTTTGTTTCGGTTTCATTCTTAGGAGTTAAGATAAAAATTTATAAGTTTTTATATTCTTATCCCACAGATAGATTGAAAATATCTGTGGGATTAAAGAATCCATGGGAAATTTTTATATTAGATTTAAAAATTAAGCAATACAACTATTCGAATAAAAATTATTTCCTCTTCAACCACACCTTCATCTTCTCAACCACAGAATATGGCACATTGAATTGTCCAATCAGCACATTTGATTTTCTATTCCCGTGGCAGTCTGATCCACCAGTCTCTAACAATCCGTGTCTTTGAATGATTTCTCGATAATGGTCAACCTGCTCCTGTGTATGTCGCGGATGGATCGTCTCAATCCCATCTAATCCCACTTTAATTAAATCGAGTACACCTTCGTCGGTCACATCTGTACCCGGATGAGCAATCACACAGATTCCTCCTGCCTTGTTAATCAGCGCAATTGCTTCGGCTGGAGAAATTTTATATTTAGGAACACAACATGGACAGCCGTCTCCAATATATTTATTAAAAGCTTCTTGATGGTGATAGACATATCCTTCTTCTAACATTGCATCGGCAATGTGGGGACGTCCGATCGAGCCGCCGGCCTTTTTTATGATTAAATCGATAGAGAGTTTAATACCATAATTTTTCAATAAACTGATAATTTTTTTCGCCCGTTTAAGACGTTCTTTCTGAAAAAAATCCACGTATTCAATCAACCGTTTGTTACGGTAATCAAAACAGTAACCGAGCAAATGAAGATCAAAGGTTTTTGCACGTGCCGAGATTTCTACCCCAGTAATAAATTCAATGCCCTTTTGTCGACAATATTTTTCAGTAAATTCTAAACCACTAATGTTGTCATGGTCAGTAATACTAATTGCTTTGAGGCCAATTTTATATGCATAATCAATAATCTCTTTGCAGGATAATGAGCCATCGGATCGGTTAGAGTGGATATGGAGATCAACTAATTTAATGTGATTGGTTCTGTGAGGAACTTTTACATGCACTTGAATTGGTTTTCCTTTTTTCAAATCAGATTATTTGATTTGGAGCATTTGATTGAGAGCGAATAAAGCATCTGTTTTGATATTCTGAGGTACCTGGATAACGTTGATTTTGCCTAAATTATCCAGAGTCCAACATAAATTGTGTAGGTTAATTTTATACATATTAGGGCACATTGATCTCGCTAACGGAAAAACTCTTTTATCAGGATTTTCTTTGGCTACTCGATGGACTAAATTTAACTCAGTGCCAACTGCAGTAATTGACTTTGGTTGGGCCTGGTGGACATATTTGATAATATATGAAGTTGACCCATTGTCGTCAGATGCATTCACAACCTCCTCTACACACTCAGGATGAACGACAATTTTGGCTTCTGGATAAGTTTTCCGGACCGATAGAATGTGCTTCAGGTTAAACAGAGTATGGACATGACAATGCCCCTTCCAAAGTATCAATTTAGCTTGTTGAATTTTATCAGGTGAATTACCTCCTAATGGCTGAACAGGATCCCACACGATCCGTTCGTCAGCGGAAATTTTTAATTTGTTGCCGGTATTCATGCCTAAATACTGATCGGGAAAAAAGAATACTTTCTGAGAACGGTTGAAAGCCCATTTAAATGCGGCTGTCGCATTGGATGAAGTACAAACCGTACCGCCATGCTGCCCACAAAATGCTTTAATTTCGGCTGACGAATTAATATAAGTAATTGGAGTAATCGAATTGGTACCGCAAAATGAATCGATTTCCTCCCAGGCCTGTGAAACTGAGGTTAAATCGGCATAATCGGCTAATGGGCAGCCTGCAGTTAAATCAGGTAGATGAACGATCTGATGTGGATTAGAAATAATATCGGCAGCTTCCGCCATAAAATGGACGCCACAAAATACAATAAACTCAGCTTCTTGCTGTTCTGCAGCATTTTTACATAAGCCGTATGAATCTCCTCGGACGTCGGATAATTCCACTACCTCATCACGTTGATAGTGATGTCCCAAAATAACTAGTCGCTTTCCTAATTTTGCTTTAACTTCCAGGATGCGGTTGCATACTTGATCTTCAGTTAAATTTCGATATTCATCAGGAAGTATTTTCATCGGCATCCTTTTTTGACATGGCAAATTTTGAAACCCAGATACTGATCTCATACAAAATGATTAGCGGTCCTGCTAAAAATAGCTGTGTCACTACATCTGGAGGCGTTAAAATTGCTGCAAGCATGAAGATTAGGACGATACCATATCGTCGCTTCGATCTCATGAAATCGGGTGTCAGAAGTTCCAATTTCGTTAGAAAGAAGGACAATAATGGTAACTCAAAAATGATCCCGAAAACCAGAATTAACAGGGTAACGAATTTAAGGTACTCTTTAATCTGTATGTTTGGTTCTAATTGATCTGTGCTAAATCCAAGTAAAAAGTTCAGACCATAGGGAATGATGACAAAGTAACAGAAAAGTGCCCCTGTCAAAAAAAACAACGTCGATAATAAGACAATCAGAGGAACATATTTACGTTCTTTTTTATATAGCCCTGGAACAACGAATTTCCATAATTGATAGAAAATGACTGGGAGACTCATAATGATACCAACAAAAATTGATATTTTAATATAGGTGATAAATCCCTCAGTGGGTGCTAAAAATATGAGTTTCTCCTCCTTTGGATAGGGACGAAGTAATATTTTCATAATCTGTTTGGCAAAAAAATAGCTGCCAAAGCTGAAGAGGATGATCGAAAATATGCACCTCAACAATCGCTGCCGTAATTCTTCAAGGTGATCCAAAAATGGCATTACCTTTTCATTTCGATTGTTATTCTCTTGAGATTTTTTTTCTTCGTTGTCTGTCATGTAAAGTGATCTTAATTAATGATAATTTAATTTGCTTAAGATTTTGATACGCCAGAAACATTGGAGTTGTTCAAAAATAGTAACGCAAACTTTTAGTTTACGAAGAACGAATGATAAAATCTAGAGTCTTTAAAAATTTACAAGTTATAGATTTTTCCCTTCGGTCGAAATGAAATTTTCCATTATTTTTACTTCTTTTTCTGATAAACACTATTTCGTTATTTTAATGTCGTTTCTAAAATAAGTTGAATTTTATCATTGACTTGAGCGAAGTAAACTGAGTTAGAAAATTATTTTTCGTTTAATTATTCAAGGCGTCTTTATCGAACAGAAAAGCAGTGCTTAAAGGCGTCACATTCTAATTATTGATTCCACATTTAAAATCTATATTATTTAATTTTAAGCCCAGAAAAACCCAAAAATGCGATAGACATCAACCCCGCCATCAGGAAGGTGATGGGAATGCCTTTTAATGGTTTGGGGATTGGTGCCAATTCCAATCGCTCACGAATACCTGCCATGAGTATTAATGCCAGGGTGAAACCTATGCCTGCAGTAAAGCCGTGAACAATGCTTTGGATGAAATTATAATTATTCGTTTCTTCTATATTTAATAGTGCGACACCTAAAATGGCACAATTCGTTGTAATTAAAGGTAAATAAATTCCCAAAGATTTATAGAGTGTGGGACTTACTTTTTGAACGACCATCTCGACAAATTGAACCAAAGAGGCAATCACTAAAATAAAAGCTATTGTTTTTAAATAAGTGAGATCAGGTGGATTTTCAGACGAGAAAATCAAATAGAATATATTGGATTCTGTTGGTTTTAGCATATAGTCATTAATGAGCCAGGTGACCATAGAAGCCATGGTCATGACAAAAATGACTGCCATGCCCATACCAAGAGCTGAGTCCATATTTTTAGATACACCGATGTAGGGACAGATTCCTAAAAATCGATATAGAACAAAATTGTTTATGAAAATTGCTGAGATGGCGATAACAAATAATTGGTTAAATCCCATTTTAATGGTCCTCCGAATCGAATAGTGTTGTTAACTACTTCGTCTAGTCTCAATCCAGTTAAAAAATCCAAGAAATAAACCTAATGTTAAAAAAGCACCAGGGGGTAAAATAAGAAGAAGAACGGGTTCAAAACTGGAACCGAAAATTGGAATACCCCAAAGTTTTCCATCACCAAGTAACTCCCGAACAATGCTAATAAGAGTTAATGCGAGTGTAAATCCAATCCCCATACCAAGTCCATCAAGAAATGAGTAGAAGACTGTATTTTTGCCTGCGAATGCTTCTGCTCGCCCCAAAATAATACAGTTTACGACGATCAAGGGCACAAATATGCCCAAAGCTTTGTGAAGTGCCGGGGCAAATCCTGCCATCGCTAAATCGACAATAGTGACGAAGGTTGCAATAATGACGATATAAATGGGGATCCTGATCTTTTTGGGAACACCGCTCCGAATTAATGAGATTATTAAATTTGAACATAAGAGTACAAAAGTTGCTGCCAATCCCATACCGATGGCATTTTGAACTGAATTCGATACAGCAAGTGTGGGACAAAGTCCGAGTGCTAATCTGAATACGGGGTTCTCTTTATAAAAACCTTTAAGGAACTCTTTCGTTATTGACATTTTGTATCCTTTTAATAATTCTTTTTATTATTCTTGAGTTTCTTCTTTGCTTTTTTTAAGACTACCAATTTGTTTTTCTAACTTTTGAACTCCGCTATTAATCGAATTGGTAACTGCTCGAGAAGAAATAGTAGCACCAGTAACGCTTGTTATTTCTCCTTTGTCTTTATCTACAGCCAATCCAATACCTTTCTTGCCTATAAATTGATCCTGAAACCATGGTGTCGTTTCGCCATATCTAATTTCTTCGATCTTTGTTCCGAGACCAGGCGTTTCAACTTGTTGCATAATTTTTATTCCAATGATCGTACCCATCGTATCTACTCCAACCATAGTTTCGATTTTGCTTGAATAACCTTGTTCTGTGGCAACAAAAGCATAGCCAACAATTTCTTTTCTCAACGTGTCTTGATACCCAATATAGTATCTCAAGGTGTCGGTTTCATATACTGGGTCAATGGCATTGTTATCAGCAGTAGGTAAAGCTGAGATGAGAGCACGCTCGGTGACCAGTCTTTTTTGTTCTTCAATTCTGGGTTTGGTAATGTTATTGACAACCGAAAGCGCAGCGCCAGCCACAGCCGTAACCAGTAATAATATTAGACCTAATTTGATGATGTCTTTCATTTCTTATTCACCTTTCCAAATGTTTTGGGTTTTGTGTAGCGATCAATTAATGGTACCGTTAAATTCATTAATAGAATTGAATAAGAAACTCCTTCGGGATATCCGCCAACCAGACGAATCAGTACCGTAATAGCGCCACATCCCACACCAAATATATATCTTCCTGAAGACGTTATAGGAGAGGTAACCATATCTGTAGCCATATAAAATGCCCCCAGGATCAAGCCGCCGGCGAGAACATGAAAAATCGGAGCTCCACTGAATAATCCTTCAGTTCCTCCGAAAATCCAGGTGAGAATGGCTACTGTGCCGATGTAACTTAGCGGAATTCTTAATCCGATGTAGCGCTTGTAGATTAGATAAACTACGCCGATTAGTAAGAGAAAAACGGATGTTTCGCCAATACAGCCACCAATCCGCCCCCAAAAAAGATTTCCGTATGAATCATATAGCTGATTAATGGTAACACGAGCACTTTCGACTTTTTCGGTCATTGCTGGATCTTCCGCTAAGAGAGCGATTATATCTTTCTGTTGCTTAAATACATTCAATGGCGTGGCCGAGGTAATTGCGTCGATTCCTGATAAAGTCCCACCACGAGGGACAGTTCGAAAAATGGTCATGTGAGTCGGCCAAGAAGCGAGTAAGAACGCTCTTCCCAGAAGAGCAGGATTCATAGGGTTGTACCCAAGCCCACCAAAGGGAATTTTACCGATTGCAATGGCGAAGGCCGAACCGATTACTGGAATCCACCAGGGAACCTCTGCCGGAACGTTAAACGCAAGCAAAATTCCCGTTACAATTGCGCTTCCGTTTTTTACAGTAATGGGTTTTTTCGTCAATTTTTGTAAGCCAGCTTCTGTGATAACAGCAGAAATAATGGCCAATAAAATGATCCACCCAGCACGTATTCCAAAAAAATAAATTGAACCAATTGTAGCAGGAATCAAAGAGACGACAACACCATACATGATACGAGGTATAGAATCTTTATCAGTAATATGAGGAGAGGAAGACACGAGAAATTTAGTTTCCATGGGTCGCATTCCTTATCAATCTCAATGAACAGTAGTTACGCAGCTTTCTATTTCACCATCTTAGTAACTTCGAGTTTTCCATATTTGAAATGATGTACATGTCGAATCTTAGAAGGACAGACAAAAGCACAGGAACCACATTCAATGCAGTCTAATACTCCCAATTTATGGGCTTCATCAAAATTTTTGTATTCAATGACTCTAACCAATATATTGGGAAGCAAATTCATGGGACAGGAATCAACACAGCGGGCACAGCGGATACAGGGCCTAGGCTCGGTTATTTCCGATTCCCTTTTGGTAAAAAGCACAACACCAGATGTTCCTTTTGTAACAGGAACTTCCATCGTGTATTGTGCGATTCCCATCATAGGACCCCCGTTGACAATTTTGAAAGTATCTTCTGTTAACCCACCGCAAAAATCGATTAAATTTTGAAATAGCGTTCCAATTCGCACCAATAAATTTTTGGGTTCTTTAATTCCTTTCCCAGTGACCGTAACAACGCGTTCATACAGAGGTTTATTGGATGATACAGCATCGTATATAGCTTTGGCTGTCCCTACATTGTGAACCAGACATCCCACGTCCATGGGAAGTCCACCTGCTGGAACTTTACGATTAGTGATGGCTTTGATGAGTTGTTTTTCAGCACCTTGGGGATATTTCACATTTAATGGAACAACTGTTAATTTATCCCCTGATTCACTGACCAATTTTTGCATCAGGGCAATGGCATCTAGTTTGTTTTTTTCGATCCCGATATATCCAGTTTTGCAACCTAAAATTTTCATGATGATACGTAACCCTTCGAGAATTTCATTGGGGCGTTCTAACATTAATCGATGATCCGCGGTTAGAAATGGTTCACACTCAGCACCATTCAGAATAAACGTATCGATCGGTTTGTCTGCTGGTGGTGATAGTTTTACATGGGTTGGGAAGGCCGCTCCACCCATACCAGCAAGACCAGCCTCCTTGATTTTCTTTTTCATTTCTTCCACATCCTGGGCCATATAATTAGGAATGGGAGCAATCGATGGGGATAACTCATCTTTGCCGTCATTTTCAATATTAATTGACAACACTTCTCCGCCAACAGGATGTGGTCGCTTTTCAATTGCTGTTACTTTACCAGAAATAGAGGCATGAGAAGGGACAGAAACAAAGCCTTTTGCCTCGCAAATTTTGTCTCCAGTCTTAACTTCATCTCCAACATTAACGGTGGGTTCGGCTGGAGCACCGAGATGCTGTTGAACCGGGATGATTATATAATCTGGGAGTGGTAACACTTCAATCGCTTTTTTCTCAGCGAGCTCTTTGTATTCGGGAGGATGTACACCGCCTTTAAAAGTCAACTTCTTGAAAATCATCTTCCTTCACCTGATAGTTGTTCTTTTCGTCTTTTTTTACTAAGGACTTTATCTTCCATTGGGGTTATATTTTAATTATATTTTAAATAATTTAGTAGAAATTTCAATTCTGTGAATCATAATACTTCGCCATAATATGAAAGACAGGATCTCCACATCCTATTACTATGTGGATAACTGTATTAATGCATTAATATACAATAGACAAGATGAAACAAGATTACTTTTTATTGTTGATACTAGATTCCACTTAAAAATAAATCCTGAATATCCTGTTTATTTTGTTTAATTTAATAATATTACCCAATTTCATTCAAGCCTTGAATTTCAGCAAGGAATTCTTCTTTATCCTTAAAATTTCGATAAACAGATGCAAATCGGACATATGCAACTTGATCGAGTTTCTTAAGATGTTTCATTACCAACTCACCGATTTGTTTTGAAGACACTTCTTCTTTTGATAGATCTTTTAGAGAATTTTCAATCTGATTGACCAATGATTCAATTTGAGCGATTGAAATGGGTCTCTTGGTGCATGCTAACAAAATGCCTTGTTTTAATTTTTCTCGATTAAAAGCTTCACGTCGTTGATCGCATTTTACAACCAATATCGGCGTTTCTTCGATATATTCTTTCGTCGTAAATCTTCGTTTGCAAGAGATACATTCTCTTCGTCGACGAATTACTCTACCATCACTCTTAGCCCGGGAATCGACAACTTTGCTATTACTCACATTACAATAAGGACATCGCATATTTGGTCCTCTCTATTTTAAAGGTTAAATTGATAGAGGGGGAATTGTTGGCATAATTCATAGACTCTGGAACGTACCTTCTCATAGACCGATTCATTGCCAATATTCGTTAAAACTTTATCAACAAATCCTCCGATTTCGACCATTTCCTTTTCTTTCATGCCGCGGGTAGTAAGTGCTGGTGTTCCAATCCGAATACCGCTGGTAATAAAGGGGCTTTGGTCATCGAAGGGAACCATATTTTTATTTACTGTAATACCGGCCTCCTCAAGTGCCTGCTCAGCCGTTTTCCCTGTCAGACCTTTGTTCCGGAGATCAACAAGTATTAAATGTGTATCTGTTCCATTGGAAATAAGATTATAATCCATGCTAATAAGCTTTTCGGCTAATGCTTTTGCATTTTTAATAACTTGAGCAGAATATTCTTTAAATTCCAGTGACAAAGCCTCTTTAAAAGCTACAGCTTTAGCCGCAATAACGTGCATTAAAGGTCCACCCTGGAAGCCCGGAAATACATTGGAATCCACGATTTGGGAGATAGTTTTCAATTTACCTTTGGGCGTTCTAATTCCCATGTCGTTTTCTTCATCTTTTCCGATTAGAATCATTCCACCGCGAGGACCACGAAGCGTTTTATGTGTGGTTGTTGTGACCAGATGACAGTAGGGAATCGGACTTTTAATTAAACCTACTGCAATAAGTCCGGCGGGATGTGCAATATCAGCAATCAATTTTGCCCCCACTCTGTCTGCAATTTCACGAAAAGCTTTATAATCTATCTCTCTGGGATATGCGCTGGCTCCTGTTATAATCACATTCGGTTTCTCTTTAACAGCGATGTCTTCAACCTGGGTCATATCAATGTAACCAGTTTCCTTGTCGACACCATAGGAAATAATTCGAAACAAACGACCAGAGAAGTTTACTGGGCTGCCATGAGTCAAATGACCGCCGTGATCGAGGTTCATACCCATCACGGTATCGCCGGGATTGGCAAAAGTGAAGTAAGCAGCAATATTTGCCTGTGAACCTGAATGAGGCTGAACATTCGCATGTTCGGCGTTAAACAATAGTTTTGCTCGTTCTCGAGCCATGTCTTCCGCCATATCGACAAATGCACAACCACCATAATATCGTTTTCCGGGATAACCCTCTGCATATTTGTTAGTCATGACCTGTCCCATCGCTTCTAATACTGCGATGCTGACAAAATTTTCTGATGCTATCATTTCTAATTTATCATTCTGCCGAGCAATTTCATCTCTTATAGACTGATAAATTTCAGGATCAGTCTCTTTTAAACTCTTCATTTTCTAATCCCCAAATATAGATTGTTCGTAATTTTTGCATAAAGACAAGTTTCACAAATTTCTAACAGTAAATTAGCATCCAGTCAATTGATGAATTTTATTCATACGACGAAGATGTCGTCCTCCTTCGAAGGGGGTTTTTAGCCAAACTTCAACAATTTTTATAGCGAGTTCATGATTGATAATTTTTCCACCCAGGACAAGGATGTTTGAATTCACATGACGACGACTCTGATTGGCCATTTCTAAAGAGGTGCAAAGCGCGGCTCGAATTCCTTTAACTTTGTTAGCAATAATAGACATACCGATGCCTGTACTACAGATCAATATTCCGCGATCTGCATTTCCTTTAGCGACAGCTCTTGCTGCCAAAATCCCATAATCTGGATAATCAACAGAGTCAGTTTTGAAAGTTCCAAAATCGTCAGTCCGTATACCGAGTTGTTCGAGATGGTACTTTACTTTCATCTTTAGTTCATATCCCGCGTGATCGGAAGCTAATGCGATGATCATACCCAGTACTCAGTAGATTTTGAGTTTAGAAATCAAGAAGCGATTCCTTTGTTCAATGATTAGTAAAGTAAAATGATTTAGCTTCATAATTGCGCAGGTAAAAGGGAAGGGTGGGTAATTCATATGGGTTTTATACCAAAAATATAAATTATTCACCTGGCCCAATAAGCCGTCAGGGATATTAAATTCCCTGACGGAAGATCTCTCTAATTTTATTTATATATCCAATCGTAACAAGGATCTTTTGGCTTTTTCTGATCTTTATGGAAAAACAGATCTTCTTTTGTGGGTCTAAAATCTTTGATATAATTCTTTTTTCGCTCAGCCAAATCTTTAAATTGTATATCTTCTGCAGCTTTTTCATACTGCTGAAAAGCCAGGTCATAAACCAATTTGTCATCAAACTCAGGTAATTTCTTTCCCCGGGTTGTATAGCATTCTTCTGCACAAGACTCATAAGTCTCTCCAATGACAATGTATGCTAATCCATATTTCGGGTCAATCCGGAGTGCTTGTCTCGCGTAAGTCCTGGCTGTTGGAAATTGTTCTAATTCTCTATAACAAGTAGCTATATCAGTGAGTATTTTTTTATTTTGGGGTTGAAGCTTCATAATCTCTTTGTAGATGCCAATGGCCCGGCGGAAATTACCTTTATTTTGAAGCGAGTTGCCAAGATATTCCATGGCTGTCGCATCATCAGGCTTTAATTTCAGCAGTTCTTCAAAATTTATGATGGCGTTATCAAAATCGCCGCTATTAAAATATTCTTTCCCTAGATTGAAAAGGTTCTCTGTATTTTTCGGATCAAGCTTTTTAACTTCTTCCATTCGCCTGATTGCTGCATCAGCGTCCCCAGTGGATTTATAAAGTTTGCTGAGAGTCCTCTGGGCATCCTGATCTTTGGGATTCAATTCAACCACTTTCTCGAAGGCTTGTATTGCTTCATCCATCTGGTCATTTTTTATATATAAATTACCTAAAGCTTTCCAGTCTGTAACCTGGCTGGAGTCGATTTCGGTTGATTGCTCATATTCTTTAATCGCTTCTTCAGTTTGACCACGACTGTCGAGAAAATAAGCTAAAGTTCGATGTAAGTGAGCATTATCTGGATACGCTTGGATACCCAACTCTAAAACAATTTGAGCCGAATCGGGATTATTCAACTTGATATAAGCATCTGAAAATAATGAATATTTATCTTTAAAACGATCAATGGTGTCTAATTCGATGACTCTCCAGAAGGGTTTAATCGAGCTGCGATAGGTTTTGTTTTTATAATATTCGTAGGCAGTACTCCACGCCTTATTCAATTCATATTCGTAAACCTTTCTTAATGAATCCTGAATTGCTTTTTGCCGGGCTGCTTCAATTTCAGGACTGACCTGTTGACTAGTCGGAGCACAACCAAAAATGAAGATAATACTTCCGACAAATACAGAGATCACTAAGATGATAAAGAAATTTCGCAAAGGACGTAGACGTAGGTTAGTGAAAGTCCTCATCTTTCCTCTCCTTAAATTGTTGTTCATAAATTTTTATGAGAGTTTTAATTTAGAGTGATAATTATTTTAGAAGGTGAATTTAAAAACTTTTTTCAAAAAAGCAAGAAAAAAGTTACATAATTTTATCTTCCTCGATTAAACCATTTTTCTCCACCTGTGATGGAGATATAAATTTGAAAGATATTTTCCTCTACTGGGTTGGATGAAATATCTCCTCTCTTGCCAAATCGTAGTGCAACATCGACACGACCAAACGTCCCATAGTATGGGAAACCAGCCCCGGCAGTAATACCGTATTCTGTGACTGAGTTACCAGATTCATCTTGAAAGTCAATTTTGTGAAAGAAATAGCCCAGGCGATAAGTCATCTTCTGATAGTATTTCGCCAGCATATTTTTACTGGGCAATATTTCAGCTCCAACACCTATGCGATAGTTATTGTTATAGTTGGTCGTTAAATTATTTTCTTCTTTAAAGTTTGACCATGGTTGGTAAAGATAATCAGTGCTCATCCGATATTTTGCTTTTAGCACATAAGTAATACCAAAGCCCCATAATTCGGGAACGCTAAGTATCTTCTCTTCACCATCAAAAGCATCGACACCATAAATTAAGGAACCCTTGTAAGTGATGTTATCTATATGATCCTGGAAAGTCAATTTATATTTTCCTGAATAAATTGCCCCAAAATATAGATTTGATATTGGTCGTATAATTAAACCACTGGACCAGTTCATTCCCCACATCTTTCTGGTTAGTCTATCAGAAGTATCCCAAAACAAATCCGAAACATAATCAACAACCCAGTTCTGTTCTAATTTACCGAAGTTATATTGAAAATAGCTACCTAAATAAATATACTTAGTGATTGCATATCCAAATCCGAATGAAACTTTATTTAAACCACCGCTGGCTCGAATCTTTTTGGTATAGTTAAAATCATCAACTATTCCAGGAAAATTATATTCATAATCGAATTGACTGGTAGGAATAATACTTATAGAGGTCACCAATTTATTTTCTTTTAATGGTAAGGCTAATGAAATTCCGTTTAAATTTGTATATTTTACAAATCCATTGTCAATCTCGGTCTTATTCCAAATTGCCTCATGGATAAAGTCGCCAGATAATCTGGTAATGGGGATAAAAACTAATGCGGCCGGATTCATCAAATTGATTTGAAACTGATCAGGAACAGCAATCAAGGTCCCGCCCATACCAATCGCCTGGGCATTAGAAAAGTATTTCAACTCTCCTAGACCGCGTGAGTTATAAAAAGAGCCTGCATTAACCGTATTTAAATAAATCCCTAACAGGCTTAATAAAAGAATAAAAATAACAAGTTTTATTTTCATTACAATACTCTCCAATTAAAATTCTTGTTTCGGTGGCAATGTATAATACAAATACAGTTTCGGTTGTAGTTCGGAACTTGATTTTGAGGAGTAGAAGGCAACTCTTCCCAGTGTTTGTTCCTCATTAATTGATCGAACCAAAAAACCATTATTGGGATAATTATTACCGATCCAGCCCTGAACTGTAGGAGTCACGTCTAATGTGAGCGTGTCAGCTATTAAAGTTCCCGCATAAGAACTGGTCATCGGATTCTCATTGATATCTTTTTTTTCCGGTGATTCTTCATCCTTACGGAAAATTATAATATCGTTTGCACCAGATGCATTCCGAATCGAATTTGCTTCATTAATTACGATTGTCATTAAGGCACGATTTAAATGAACAGTGGTATCGAGACCACTTAAATCAAATTTAAGAAAACTTCGAAATGCAAATCCTTTCCCGATATAAAAATAATTCCTATCAAGATTCAAATCTGCATCGCTATTCAGGAATAGAAATGCATCCTTTTTAGCATTAACAGTAGTTGTGTCTCGTACCTGACCGGTGGTATCTGTAAACGTGTAAATCAATCGAAGCTGTGGTATCAGCGAATTATCAATATTTTCTACTGAGTAGTAACTGTTGATGAATTTGGCATCAGGAGTATCAATCCAGATGCCATAATTTTGTAAGTTTGAGGTCGTATCCGCCCATTGTGTGACTATAAGTGTATCCAGATCGATTTCAACAGTATCCGAAGTGTCTGATGCAATGGTAGCAGTTTGGAAAGGCTGATTATTAAATGGTAATTGATCAAGATATTGTTCTGGGTCTTGATCGTTGTCCCAATCGTATTCTGCATGATAGATATTTGCTGTAAACTGGTGCGTCGGACTCAATAATGTAGAATCTATAGGACTTTTTGTGAGTACCAGCTTTGCAGAATGAATTTGGGCACTATCGGGCAAATTTTCAAATTTTAAATAAATTGCCGAATGATAATTCTGAAAAGTACCGAGTAATAGTGTAGAACTTGTGCCGGTGTTTATTAATCGACTATAAAATTCTTCAGTCCCGGTTTCCTGAACAATCAGGGTGTCGATAATTTCTCCCTCTTTATCACCAAAGATGATTGTATAACCTGTAGGTAAAGGTTTTTCTTTTTCACAGCTAAACAAAATGGAGATTGTGATTACGGCAAGAATCCACCATGTGAATAGTTTCATAAATTTCCTCGCTCTATATGGGTGTCAAAATTTTTCCACACAATTTTTCCGTTTTTAATAACTTGGTCTACTAAATTCACTCCAAAATGGTAAGGCAAATATTTAAAATTAGAGATATTCCATATGATTAAATCTGCCTTCATTCCAGCATTCATCGAACCAATAGTATCTAATTTTAAAACAGCCCGTGCTGCATGAATCGTCGTTGCCAGCCACACTTCTTCAGGGAGCATTTTCAAATAAATACATCCTAGAGTCATCATAAATGGCATCGATTCAGTCATACAACTGCCGGGATTAAAATCAGTTGCCAATGCGACCGGCAGGCCTGAGTCGATCATCTTGCGGGCGGGCGCATATCGCTGCAGTCCGAGGAAGAAAACCGCACCTGGTAATAAGATCGGAATTGTTCCTGCTGATTTCATTTGTTCAATCGCGTCGGGAGTGATATAATCCAGATGATCAGCAGAAACTGCACCTAATTTTGCTGCCAGTTTAGCTCCACCACTTGACGTCAGTTGATCGGCGTGTATTTTTAATTTGAATCCATAATCCTGAGCAGCAGTTAAAATTTTCTCTGTTTCCCGAAGGTTAAATACATGTTCTTCACAAAAAATATCACAGAACTCAGCTAATTTTTGTTCAGCCACCGAGGGAATCATGTCCTTTATTATGAGATCTATATAATCATCCCGACGATGGCGATATTCATCAGGAATTTCATGAGCTCCGAGAAAAGTTGGAATCAAATCAATTGGATGAATGCAATTCAATTCCTGAATAACTTCTAAAGATTTTATTTCATCTTCAAGCGAAAGTCCATAGCCACTTTTCGCTTCAATGGTGGTGGTTCCATACTGAATGAATCGATCGAGAAAGGGGAGAGCATGTTGGATCAGTTGTTCTTTTGAAGCAGTTCGTAATTGTCTTACACTGAACCTGATTCCACCACCAGCCTCTGCAATTTCACGATAGCTTTTACCCTGAATCCTCAGTTCAAACTCATTTTCCCTAGTTCCAAAGAACACCGGATGAGTGTGTGGATCTACAAAGCCTGGTGCTATGACTTTACCTGCTGCATCGATTACTTTGGCAGCAGGAATTAAATCAATCTTATCAACAATTTCAGAAGTCTTGCCAGTGGCTATAGTTTTTCCTTTGTAACAGGCAACCGCACCGTTTTCAATGATTGTTAATCGACCTTTACCTGAACCGTCTAAGACTGGGCTGATGAGCTGTCCGGCATTTTTGATGAGTAGATCAGCGTTCTGCAAGTGTAATGTATTTCCTTGTGTTTAATATCGTGTATACAAAGTTTAAAATATAACACATAATTTCCAAAAATCCAAAAGAAAATTGGAAAAATACGAGCAAATTCCTCTTTTTAACTCATTCGTAATAAAGAATGTTTCATAAATAGAAATGTTTAATCCCTAAAAATTAACACAGTCGCTTAACCTTTTCTATTTTATATATTGACTTTTAATTTTAATTTTAGTATCTTAGCAATTTCAAATTCTTAATCTTAAAAAGATTTTAGCTTGAAATTCTGTTATTGAATTGGAAAATTGATTGCTTTCTTAGTCTATATGCTTGGCGCAGCGAAGTAGCAAACGTGAAACGTGAGACGAAAGAAACGGTTTTAATTACTATGTCTCATGTTTCACGTCTGACGTCTCACTTTCGTCCATAGCAACTTTAGTCATATTTGCCTAAAAATTTTTGCCCAAAAAACAAAGATTAGATTTGTAATATTATAAGGCGTTCTTTGCATCGCATGGGTATGACTCTTTTTAGCAATAATCAGTATAATTAAATAAAGAGAAATTAGCAATGCCAATTTATGAATTTCAATGTCTTGATTGTTCAAAAATATTTGATGAACTCATTGGAAGCTATAAAAAAGAAGATGAGGTCAATTGTCCTGGATGTCATTCTAGCCACCTTCATCGGCTAATGTCGGCATTTAGATTTTCATCAAGTGGGAACTCTTCAGTGAGTAGTGGCTCATCTTCATGCAGCTCTTGTTCAAGCAAAAATTGTTCAACATGTCATTAGTTTATTACCTCTTATCCGTAATCATTTGTTGTTTGGTTTTTATTTGAGGGTCAACGAACGGCTAACTAAGGACGATCAATATTTATTTCAAGAGTAATGCTTATTTTCTAAATTAATATACTATGTTGTAAATTTAATATTCTAAAGGAGATTATTTTATTGACAAAAGGAAATTTAATTGATATTCTCGCAGAAGGAACGGGTTTAACCAAAGTCGAAACAGCGGCCGTTGTGGATGGAATGATTGCTACGATGAGTTATGCCCTAAAAAAAGGCGAATCCATTGATCTACGTGGATTTGGACGATTTAAAGTTGTTCAACGGAAACAACGTAAAGCGCGGAATCCTCAAACAGGGGAAGAAATAATCGTTCCAGCTCGAAAAATGCCTGTTTTTCGGTGTTCAACAGAATTAAGAAAATACATTAATGAGCCTTTTGAGGAAAACGATCAATTTGAGGTGAAAAATTAAGAACTAGAATGTTGGCAACATTTAAGGAGCATTTCCTTATTTTAGACAGGTTTAATAAAATTTTCAGGAACGATAATTCTCATTGATATTAAATTTACCTTAATAAAATTAAATAGCTGAACGGAAAAGAGAGAGGAGGTGGATAAGATGCCGAGTGGAAAGAAAAAAAAACGCCATAAGATAGCAACTCATAAGCGTAAAAAACGCTTAAGAAAAGATCGACATAAGAAGAAGAATAAATAAAACATTAGATTTATATTTTAGGGGAGTGAAGGTTGTGGTGTTAGACTTGATCTCTAACGTGGCGGGATTTAAGATGGATCATTAGGGAAGAGAATGATGGTTCAAAAGTATAAAGCAATTCTCTTGATTGATGATAAATTAACCATGCATTCTTTAGCGAAGGCTGTTTTAGAAAATGCTGGTTATAGGTTTATCTCCGACTACAATGGTCCACAGGGCCTCGAACTTCTTTTTAAACATAAGCAAGACTTAATTCTATTGGATTATATATTACCTGGAATGAACGGAGATCAAGTCTATGCTGAACTTATTACCAATCCACGTTATCAGAAAGTGAGCACCACACCAGTTATTGTATTAACAGCCAGAGATTCGGATTTTAAGCTTAGATCAAAATTCTTGGAAGGAGGGGTAAGCGCTTATCTTCAGAAGCCTTTTGGCATTAGAGAATTGATTAATGTGATCGAAAATATTTTTGTTTATTCTGAAATTAAACGTAGAAACCTTCAACTTCAGGACGATCTTCGCAAAACCCACGATTATTTGGAATCACTCATTCAAAATACACCAATCGGAATTTTATCGACTGATCAACAAGGAAATATTTTAAAAGTTAATTCTTACCTCCGTCAAATTTTAGGTTCAAATGTTGGAACACAAATCCTGGGACAAAATTTGTTAGAGAATAATTTTTTTAATATTCCAGAGCTAATACATGACATAGATCGAACTTTAAAAGAGGGACACACCTTTCAAACGGAACCATTTGATTTTCGCGCTAATTCTGACCGACAGATAAAGCTGATTCTTTCTGGTGTCCCATTGCGAGAAAGAGATTCCCAGGAAATTACGAACTCGATAATTTTAGTTCAGGATGTTACCCAGACTTACCAGGGAGAGTATGAACTATCAATGATCAGTCAGATCAGTGATTTTATGCAAGGCAACGTGGAGTTAGATCAAGTATTGCATCTAATCCTGACCGCGATAACTGCTGGTTGTGCGATGGGATTCAGTCGCGCAATGATCCTATTAATTAATAGAAAGAATAGGGTCTTAGAAGGACAGATGGGGGTTAGTCCCTCGACACAAGAAGAGACTTTTCAAATCTGGAAAGAATTGGGGAAGGAAAACATATCACTTTCTAATTTTTTTGAGAAATATGGCCGAAAGACATTTAGAAACGGAGATATAGATTATTTTAATACATTAGTTCAAAAAATCGCTATTCCATTAAGTTGGAAAGATTGTTTTTTCATTCAGGTGATTGAGCAGAAAAAATCATTTCATGTTCATTGTGAAAAGGCAGCACTGGGAATTCCACCTGAATTATTAGATCAATTACATTTAGATGAATTTATTATTGTTCCTCTGATTGCCAAGGATAAAGTGATCAGAGTTGTAATAGCTGATAATCAGTTCAGTCATCATTCAATTCATGATGAATGGATTAATTTATTGAGTTTGTTTGCTAATCAAGCGGGACTGGCTATTGAGAGGGCTGAAACCTATTTTAAATTTGAGCAAGAAAAAAATAAATTGCATAAAGCTTATGAAGAGTTAAAAAATACTCAGGAAAGATTAATTCATGCCGAACGACTGGCTACGATTGGCCAAATGGCGCCTGAGGTGGCTCATGAGATTCGAAATCCATTGGTAACAATTGGCGGCTTTTCCCGAATGATTCGAAAAAAAGCAGAAATTGGGAGCAAAGCTGAACTTTTGGACGTCGCAGATATTATCGCTGAAGAGGTCAATCGCCTGGAGCAAATTGTGACCAAAGTTTTAGATTTTTCACAATTGTTAAAATTTCAACTTGTTTTAGAAAACATTAATAAAATAATTGAAAAATCCTGTTCTTTTATGATTTCGGGAAAAGAAATCCAGTTATATAAGGAACTGGATTTATTGATTCCAATGACATTAATGGACCCTCAACAGATAAAACAGGTATTATTAAATCTTATTCAAAATGCACTCCACTCAATGCCAGGCGATGGAAGCTTACATATTACCTCCAGGATTGAAGATGAAGATTCAATTAGAGTTAGTATAAGAGACTCAGATCAAGGCATTCCGTACGAAATGCTTGATGACTTATTTAATCCGTTTTTTACTACAAAATTGACCGGTACTGGATTGGGATTGCCGATTTCACAAAGATCATTAACAACCATGGGGGAAAATAGATGTAGAAAGTGAAGTAGGTAAGGGGACGACTTTTAGTTTTACATTGAAAATAGTTGATAGTATCGATAAGTTCAAGGAATTAATAAATGTTTGAAATCCAATCAGAGCTTGGACCTCAACATGTTTATTCTGTTGCAGAATTAACGCGTGAAATAAAGATTTTATTAGAAACGACGATACCTATTATTTGGGTCGAAGGGGAAATTTCCAACATAAAATTTCATTCATCAGGTCATTTATATTTTTCATTAAAGGACAAAGATTCACAAATAACTTGTGTGATGTGGCGGGCCAGAAATGCAACACTTTTTTTCACGCCTCAAGATGGAATGAAGGTTCTGGCGCTGGGTAAGGTGACAGTTTATGAGAAACGGGGATATTATCAATTTGACGTCATCAAAATGCAACCGGCTGGTATCGGGGAATTGCAACTGGCTTTTGAGCAGTTAAAAAATAGACTCCAAGAAGAAGGTTTATTCGATGAGGAATTTAAAAAGCCGATCCCCAAATATCCAGAAAGCATCGGAATCATCACATCGCCGACAGGTGCCGCCATTCAGGATTTGTTGAATATCCTTAATCGTCGTTCCGCTGGCATTGAAACTATTTTGAAACCAGTGAAAGTTCAGGGCGAAGGTGCTGCTTTAGAGATTGCTGAAGCGATTGATGAATTTAATGAATATGGAAAAGTCGATGTGTTAATTGTCGGACGAGGAGGAGGATCGCTCGAAGATTTATGGGCCTTCAATGAAGAGGTTGTAGCCCGGGCTATTTTTCGTTCCAAAATACCGGTGATCTCTGCGGTTGGTCATGAAATTGATTTCAGCATCAGTGATTTTGTAGCCGATTTACGAGCCCCAACTCCTTCTGCAGCAGCCGAACTGGCCGTTCCTGATCGGACCGAATTCCTCAGTCGCGTACATCAATATAGAAAAAAAATTGTCGAAATAAGTGTAAGTTTTATCCAACATCAACATGATCGATTAAAAACTATAATTGGGAGTTACAGTTTTCTCAAGACTCCTGATCTCGTAAAGCAATATCAACAAAGATTAGATGAACTAACGCATAATATGCAGCTTTCTGTAAACCATCAATTCAGCTTGCTCTCAGAAAGACTGCATAGCTTATCCCACCGGCTCCAGACCCTAGCGCCAGAATCGATTTTAAAACGGGGATACAGTATCTGCTATCGGGCTAAAGACAATAAAATTGTAAGAGAAGCCAGTTTACTAAAAATTCAAGATAAGATTAGAATCCAATTTTACAGAGGAAGAATTTCTGGAAATGTGGAAGAAATTCAGAATGAAGAATACCGGTTTAACCAAGCAACTAATGAATAACATTTTGTATCTATACAAGTTATATTATTTGTAGGATATTTTCGATTGTATATATCATGTAAAATAGATGAGCTGTTTTAAAAGAATACTGCGTCTGGTTAAAGGAGGCAAGTTTGAAAATTTTCCCGAATATCTCGAGTTTGCCTGGCAGGAAGTAATTTCTGACGCAGTTATCCACCGCGCTTATAGCATCACGGGTACTGATATTCAAGTCAAGATGTTCAATGAGCGTCAAGAAATAGAAAGTCCCTGGAAGGTTCCAGGACTGGTTGGACTCCACAACATACGCAAGACTCATTAGTGAGGAAACAAGAGCGGATGCCCGAACGCTACATTAATAAATAAATGTAAATTAGGAGAAACTAATGGCTGCAAAAACTTTCGAACAGGCGATTGAGAAATTAGAAGCTATTGTCGAGGAATTGGAACAGGGAGATTTAACGCTTGAGGAAACGATAAAGAAATTTGAAGAGGGAATGGAATTATCCAAATTTTGTACGGATAAGCTCAATCAAGCCGAACAAAAATTGAAAAAATTGGTTAAAACAGAGGACGGATTTCAACTGGAAATATTATAAATGAATCATTTTAATTAAGATTAATGACGTCGTTGATTTAGTCTATTTTGAAAATTTTAATAACATAAATATTGAACTTATGGACTCAACATTCCCATAAAATGGAGTTTTTCAACAACGTCATTAATGATCCTCGGAGATTAAGTTTATGATATTTGGTATCACGGCTAATACAACTAAAGGCCTAGTGAAAGGAGTTATCCCTGAGCTTGTCGATTGGTTGAACCAGCGGAATGTTATCTATATTATCGACACAGAACTATATCAAATTTTAAAATTATCTCTACCAGCTAAGAGTGAAAAACTATGTAATATGGGCGATAAGTGTGATGTTGTTTTGGCCTTCGGAGGTGACGGTACAATTTTATCCACCGCAAGAATGGTCGGTGCATCGGGAGTCCCTATTTTAGGAATCAATCTTGGGGGAAGATTGGGATTCCTGGCCGAAGTTGTAATTGACGAGATTTATGATAGCTTAACAGATATTTTAAACAATGATTATACTATTTTAGAACGGATGGTGCTTGAAGCTACAATTCGTCAGCAATATTTTGAGAAGACCTACTATGCGCTAAATGATGTTGTGATCGATAGAGGTGGATATAGTAGAGTGATTCGAATCGATGTTTTTATTGATAATGAATATTTAAATACATATTTAGGAGATGGGATTATTATCGCGACCCCTACGGGTTCAACAGCCTACTCACTTTCGGCTTATGGTCCGATATTGTCGCCCTCTGTTAATTGTATGATTATTAATCCAATTTGTCCCCATTCATTGGGTGTGCGTCCAGTTGTAATTCCTGACCAGAGCCAAATTCGCGTTGTACCTCACATCGAGGAGAAGATCGTCACAATGAGTGTAGATGGACAGGTGAGTCAGCAATTTTCTAAAGCAAATGGGATAGAAATTTGGATTCGGAAAGCTCAATATAAAATTAAATGGATTCGACATAAAAACAGGACTTTTTATGACCTTTTGCGAACGAAATTAAATTGGGGTGTGGATAAGCGGACGTAATTTGTTATTCATTGACTTCTAAAAATTAATCCATATTTTTTATAAAGGATAGAATTTATTCAATTATCTCTAAAGTAGTAGTGGATTTCCGGAGCATTGGAGTGATGAATGAGGATTTTTATATCCTGTTACTCCATTACTCTAACATTCCAATTATATTTTATCTAAATCGCTATTTTGAGAGAATTGCGAAATTTGACAATTTTAAATTTGAATTATAAATATTATGAAGAATGGTCCATACTCGACACCATTAATAGAACAATATTTGGCGATTAAAGCCAAACACAAGAATGCGATCTTGTTTTTCCGGATGGGCGATTTTTATGAGATGTTTTATGAAGATGCAAAAATCGGGTCTCAGGTGTTGGGTATAACATTGACTTCTCGGGCCCACGGAAGGACCGCGGATGTCCCCCTGGCTGGTTTCCCATATCACGCCCTGGACAATTATCTCACCAAAATGATTAAGGCTGGTTATCGAGTGGCGATTTGTGAACAGGTTGAAGATCCCAAAAAAGCAAAAACAATTGTGCGACGCGATGTGGTCGAAATTGTTACGCCTGGGACGACTTTTTATGAAGAATTACTGGTCTCCAATCGGAATAACTATTTAGTGTCCCTTTCGTTTAAAAAAGATACCTGTGGATTGGCCGCGGCGGATGTCACAACGGGCGAATTTTTTGTGACCGAATTTCCTAAAGAAAGTTTGAGAGAGCAGGTGCTATCGTTGCAACCATCTGAAATACTTGTCGCTGAAACTCAATTACCTTATGTTACAACTCATCTGAATGTTGATCATGAAATCTTTTTCACTGCTCGAGAAGATTGGATCTTCAGCCGTGATTATGGCTATGAAATTCTAACCGATCATTTTAAAACCGCATCTCTTAAGGGATTTGGTTGTGAGGATCTGGATGCAGGTATCGCTGCTGCTGGAGCCATTCTGAATTATCTCAAGGAAAATCAAAAAAATGAACTCAGTCATATCACCCAATTGCGAAGACGTTACAACTCTGATTATATGACCGTTGATCCCACGACACAAAAGAATCTAGAATTGATACAGTCCCTTTCCCAGAGAGATAATCGGGGTACATTAATTTCTGTGATCGACCAGACAAAATCGGCAATGGGCGGGCGTCGTTTGGTGAACTGGTTGCTTAATCCACTGAATCAGGAACAGACGATAAAATTGCGGCTTGATGCGGTCGAAGAATTTTTCAAAGATGACCACACTCGAACTGAATTGAGAGAACTACTCGGTAAAACTGGAGATCTGGAACGATTGGTTTCTAAAATTACAACAGGTAGAGCTAATGCGCGCGATCTTATCGCATTGAAATCTGCTTTACGGTTAATTCCTGAATTCCACTCAAAACTTGAAATCGCTGAATCCGAATATACAACTAGAATCAGGGGAAATCTTCATGAATTAAAGGATATTATTGATGAGATTGACAAAGCAATCGTTGATGATCCTCCACTGGCCACTTCGGAGGGCGGATTAATTCGTCGTGGATATAATTCCGAATTGGATCATTTGCGAGAAATCGCCTATTCAGGCAAGGATTGGATTGCTCGATTACAACAAACAGAACGAGTACGCACTGGTATTCCTTCGTTAAAGGTGAGTTACAATAAGGTATTTGGATACTATTTGGAGGTGACTAAACCACATCTGGCTAAAGTTCCTGAAGATTATATCAGAAAACAGACTCTGGTGAATGCAGAACGATTTATAACCCCGCAATTGAAGGAATATGAAGAACAGATTCTCGGTGCTGAAGAAAAAATTGTTTCTTTAGAATACGAACTATTCGATCAAGTCAGGCAATTGGTTTCTCGCAAAGTAAAAGAAATTCAACAAAATGCAATGTTATTAAGTGAACTGGATTGTTTGTTGAATGTTGCACAGATTGCTCGGGATAATAATTATTGTAAACCCATGATTACTACCGATGACGAGATAGTCATCAAAGAAGGTAGACATCCCGTGGTTGAGAAATTACTTCCGGCGGGAGAATCTTTTGTTCCTAATGATGTTTATCTGAATAATTCAAGTGACCAGATCTCAATTATCACTGGACCCAATATGGCAGGTAAATCCACCTACCTTCGTCAAGTTGGTTTAATTGTATTAATGGCTCAAATTGGAAGTTTCGTTCCTGCCACTTCGGCTAAAATTGGCCTAGTTGATAAAATTTTTACACGAGTAGGTGCTTCCGATAACCTTGCAGGAGGAGAGAGTACATTCTTAATGGAAATGAATGAGACAGCGAATATTTTAAATAATGCAACTCCGAAAAGCTTAATTTTACTCGATGAGATAGGACGTGGTACGAGCACCTTCGATGGGTTGTCTATTGCGTGGTCGGTTACGGAGTATCTGCATAGCTCATCTAAAGTCGCTGCAAAAACTTTATTTGCTACTCATTATCATGAATTAACGGAACTTGCGTTGATCTTTCCACGTGTAAAAAACTACAATGTTGCCGTGAAAGAGTGGGGGGATAAAATAATTTTCATCCGCAAAATTGTTCCTGGCGGATGTGATCATAGTTACGGCATTCAGGTAGCTCAACTGGCTGGATTACCACCTAAGGTCATAGAGCGCGCTAAAGAGGTTCTGTTAAACCTGGAGGCAGATGAGTTAACGCCGAATGACGAACCTCGATTGGCTCGTCATCACAACAGTCGACAAAAAGAATCTACGCCGCAACTCGATTTTTTCGCTGAAAAAGAAAGGCATCTCAGAGATGAATTGATGAAGATAGATGTTAACACGATGACACCAATTGAAGCTTTGAACAAATTAAATGAATTGAAAAAAATTATTGAAGAAAATAATTGATAGGGAATCAAATTTTTTCTTGATTATAAGATCATGTTTGTTTAAATTCTTTCCCTTTATTAAATAGAGAGGAAAACTATGCGGATATTTCGATTCATCATATTGATAATAATAATTCCCATTTTCATAGAGAATGGATATGGTGGAAAGATTGTAAAGGCTAAATATGCCGGAGAATTTTTATCGACAGGTGTTGGCGCCAGAGCATTGGGAATGGGAGGGACCTTCGTCGCCATCTCTGAAGATGTAACAGCTGGATATTGGAATCCTGCCGCATTAGCCACGATTAATTACCCTCAACTTGCAGGGATGTATGCTCAAAGATTCGCTAATATCGTCAATTATAATTATGGTGCTGTAGCTCTACCAGTTGGGAAAACTAGTGGTTTAGCATTATCATTTATAAGATTAGGTGTGGATGATATTCCTAATACCGAAGATGCATTACTTGATTATGGCGAAGACGGTATCCCAGGAACTGGAGATGCAGGTGAAGGTAATGGAATAATTGACAGCAATGAGCGACTCGACCGTAACAAAATTTTTTATTTTAATTCAGCAGAATATGCCGTCTATTTGAGTTATGGTACAAGAAAAAGCAGTAATTTCTTTTATGGAGGAAACGTAAAAGTACTGAAAAAAGGAATTGGCGAAAATTCTGCATGGGGTATGGGATTCGATTTTGCCTGCCTGTGGAGACCTTATTCCAAAGTAAATGTTGGCGTTAATCTACAGGACATTACAACGACGTTGCTTGTGTGGGATACAGGGAGACAGGAGGCAATTACACCAACATCGAAAATTGGCATCGCTTATTTCTATGAATCTTCGAAAATCGCCGGGCAAATTGTACCTGCATTTGATATGGACGTTCGATTTGAAAACCGACGGTATTCGGCTCAGTATAATTTCGATCGAGTTAGTTTTGACCTTCACTTCGGGATGGAATATCGGCTGAAACAACTACTCGCTCTAAGACTGGGATTGGATACAGGTAGATTTTCAGCCGGGATTGGTGTTAAATTGCCTAAGCTAAATGTAGATTATGCATTTCTCAGTCACGACGACTTGGGTAATACACATCGTATTTCTCTTGTTTTAACAATTGAAGAGGATAAGTTTAAACGCAAGTAGTTTCATCATAAAATATTATTTGCTCACCTCAGAGTTTGCAACAGGTGCAGATAATTGACTAAAAATTCTTTTGCGTTTGCAAATGCCAAAGTATAGATGGATTAACTCAAGATTGGTGAGTGGAAAGATATTAACCACTACATATTGTGGTATTGTAAAGAAAAGGTCTTGTTAAAGACCTTTTTATATATCATGATGGGTATAACTATTTATAAAAAAAGAAAAAAAACAAAAAAAATATTTGACAATTTCAAAAAAATTTTGTATACTTTCAGTTGGTCTTAATTAATTATTTATTATTAATTACTGATAGTGGATGAGATATGACTGCTAGTATGACTGGTTTCGGACGTGGTGAAGTTAAGATGAATGATCATGAAATTGCTGCGGAAATTCGTTCTGTTAATAATAGATTTTTAGACATTCAGTTAAAACTTCCAAGGAATTTTTTTCACTATGAACACAAAGTCAAAAATATTGTGCGAAGATATGTAACCAGGGGACGCATCAATGTTTTTGTGAATATAAAAAGCAATAATGGAGAAAATGGCATCGATTTAACCATTAATAAGGAATCTGCTCGAGTTTATTGGAAATTAATTAATCAATTAAAAAAAGAACTCAAAATTCCTGGAAAAGCTAAATTAAACCATTTATTGCAATTCCCAGATGTGATTACCTATGGAGAGGATAATGACATAACTGTCGAACTTTGGGAATGGATAGAGAGAGCTTTAATTATTGCACTTGAAAATTTGCAAGATATGAGAAGACGGGAGGGAAAGGAATTAGCTAATGATTTAATAGCAAGAATTGAAACTTTAGAAGATAAATTGAACCGAATTGAACAAATTTCTGAGAGTCGAACTGATGTAGAACTAACGAGACTTCGTCAACGAATTAAGGAAATTTTAACAAGCGAGGAAATCGAGGAGATTCGGTTAGAAACAGAAATTGCCTTAATGATTAATCGTATTGATGTTACAGAGGAATGTGTTCGTTTTAGAAGTCATAATAAATTATTCTTAGAAATGTTGGCTTCTGATGAGGTTGTTGGTCGAAAAATGAATTTTCTACTCCAGGAGATGACGCGAGAAGCAAATACAATTGGAGCCAAAGCCAATCACGCAGATATTGCTCACTTAGTGGTAGAAATTAAAGAGGAAGTTGAAAAAATAAGAGAGCAGGTTCAAAATATTGAGTAATATTCATTTGATATAAAACCGTTTGTGGAAGGATCCAACAATGATGATAAGTATTGGATATAGAAATTATATTGCTATGGAACGAATCGTCTCTATTATCTCTCCAGATTCACGACCAACAAAAAATATGATTAATAGTGCACGCCAAAAAGGGAAGTTAATCGATGCTACGATGGGAAAGAAGACGAAATCTGTAATCGTTGCCAATAGTGATCATATAATTCTATCCGCGAATTCACCAGATACGATTGTCCATCGTGTTGTTCAAGCACTAGCTAATAAGGCAACTTCTACTGAAGATGAATAGTTTTAATAAATTTCATGAAAGGTTTATTAATCATTCTTTCATCCCCGTCTGGTGGAGGCAAAACGTCGATTATTCAGAAAATATTGAATAAATATCCTGATCAATTTGCTTATTCGATATCTGCAACGACAAGAAAACCACGTTCTGGAGAAGTTAATGGAAAAGATTATTTCTTTTTAACAGAAAAACAATTTCGCGATGATATAGAGAGGAATGTATTTTTAGAGTGGGAAAAGGTTCACGGCTATTATTATGGAACTCCGAGGGCCTACATTGAAAAATTTATTGATGAAGGGAAGTTTGTTCTTTTAGATATTGATGTAAATGGAGCATTAAAAATAGCTCAGCAATATCAGCAAAGAACAATTACCATTTTTATTTCACAACCGTCCATGGACGTCCTTGTCCAACGATTGAAGAACAGGAAAACGGATTCGGATACAGAAATTGATAAACGACTTGAACGAATTCCAATAGAAATGAAAAAATCGAAACAATTCGATTATGTCATTATAAATGACAAGTTAGACAAAACGGCAGATGAGATCGTCAGAATTGTTAAAAGCTTTAACACTGGAGCTTAAGAAAATGTTAGTGATTCAGCTACATATTATTACAAAGACGTTTGAAATGATATTTAGTAATAGAATTAATATTTTAATAATTTTGTCCTAAATTATTTTGCCAAGATGAAGAGATGAGTAGTTACAGAAGATGACTTAAATATTTAGGAGGTTGCATATTATGTCCAGCACGATTTCTTTGAAGGATTTAGAAAAATTTAGTAATAATATTTATGAAGCAATTGTTGTTATCGCAAAGAGAGCTAAACAAATAAATGAGGAGCAGAAAAGTATAATTGATATCGAAACTGAAATGGAAGAATCATTGGATAATTATGATGAAGATGAAGAGACTGAAGGACAAGAAGAAGAAGAGAGAAAAGTCATAAAGTTGCCCAAGCCAACAGAAATAGCAATAAAGGAGATGCTGGCTGGAAAAATAAAATGGGATTATGGTATTGAAGAAGATCTCGAAGATCGTGATAATTAGAAATGTTCACCTCTAAAAAAATATTACTTGGCGTTACAGGCGGAATAGCAGCTTACAAGACATGTGAAATTATTAGAGAACTTAAACGGAATCATGCGGACATTCAAGTCGTGATGACAGAAGCAGCGACGAAGTTTGTTACTCCGTTAACTTATGCAACATTGTCAGAAAATCCTATACTCATCGATATGTTTGTGGATGATTATTCTCTAGCAACCGTTCATATTGAAGCAGCAAGATGGGCAAATGTTGTACTGGTTTGTCCAGCTACGGCCAATACCATCGGAAAGATTGCTTCAGGAATTGCGGATAATTTACTGACAACGTTAATCATGGCCACAACGGCTCCGGTTATTTTATGTCCAGCTATGAATAAAGAGATGTTTGCCAATTCTGTTTTTCAAGGCAATGTGGAAAAATTGAAGGATGCAGGATACTATTTTGTTCAATCGGAAATCGGTGAGTTAGCCTGTGGTGAATATGGTTGGGGAAGATTAGCAGATTCGGTTCATATCTTGAATAGGTTAAAGAAAGTATTGTTAGCTACTAATGATTTAAAGGGTAAAAAGGTACTTGTAACTGCTGGTAGAACGGAAGAACCATTAGATCCGGTGCGTTTTATCACCAATTATTCAACTGGTAAGATGGGTTTTGCACTTGCAGAGGCTGCGGTGTTGAAGGGTGCTGAAGTGACCCTAATTAGTGGACCTAATAATTTAACACCATTCGATGAAGTAAAATACTATAAAGTCCAAACCAGCGCTCAAATGAGTGAGGCTGTGATTCGGGAACTGGAGAATCAGGATATCATTATCATGGCAGCCGCTATTGCTGATTTTAAACCAGCCACTTATTTTGATCACAAAATAAAAAAACAAAGTCCGGCTTCTTCGATCAAGTTAGCCAGGACAGAAGATATTTTAAAGGAAATTGGTCAAAATAAGGGTAATAAATTTCTGGTGGGATTTGCGGTCGAAACTGAAAACGAAATAGACTATGCCAAAGAAAAATTAAAAGAGAAAAATCTTGATTTAATCGTTCTCAATAATCCCCTAATACAAGGCGCTGGCTTTGGAGCCGATACAAATATTGTAACCATAATCAACGCGAAAGGGAATGTAGAAAATCTTCCTTTAATGACTAAAAGGGATGTAGCCGATAAAATTCTGGATAAGGTTATTAATTTAATGAAAGATGGAATATTCAATTAATGATGAAATAATACGTTTACTAACAGAAGTGAAGGACTATTTTCGTAGCCAAAAATATTTATTTGGCGATGAGATTTATTTAGATTATGATCCGCGTGTTTTAGCCGTATCAAATAATGAACAAAAGAATTACTTGTTAGACCAACTGTCTGATGAGATAAAGGATTGTAAAAGATGTGAACTTGCCAATAATCGGATAAAGCTTGTTTTTGGTTCAGGAAATCCGAATTCAAAGATCATATTGATCGGTGAGGCGCCAGGATTTAATGAAGATCGTGAGGGGAAACCTTTTGTCGGGAATGCAGGTCAGCTTTTAGATAAAATTTTAAAGGCAATCCAGTTATCTCGTGAACAAGTTTATATTACGAATGTTGTGAAATGTCGCCCCCCTCAGAACCGAGACCCGAGGCCTGACGAATGCGAAACTTGTAATTTTATTTTGAAACGGCAGTTGGAAATTATTAAACCTCAATTTATTTTAATACTCGGACGGATCGCAGCGAGTGTATTGTTAGATACCGAAGAATCAATCGCAAAATTGCGGGGCAAAATATTTGAAATCTTTGATGCCAAGGCTGTTGTTACTTATCATCCCGCAGCATTATTGCGAAATCCAAATTTAAAACGTGGCACATGGGAAGATGTGCAATTATTTCAGAAATTTTATCAGTAAAACATGGAAGTAGCAAAAAGAGAAGAACATAAAATCCAGCGTATCCCGCCACAAGATATAGAAGCTGAAATGGCGGTTTTGGGAGCAATGTTCCTTGAGAGCGAGGCTGTTGGAAAAGCCATTGAATTATTGGATGAAAGTTGTTTTTATAAGACCGCCCATCAAAAAATATTTAAGACAGCCGTTGAACTTTATGACCATCAGGAACCGATTGATGTCATTACCATGGCTGATGCGCTTAAAAAGAAGGGGCAATTAGAAGAGGTTGGCGGGAATTATTATTTAATTCAATTATCTGAAAAAGTGCCCTCTGCTGCAAATGTAGAATATTATGCAAAAATTGTACTGGAAAAGGCCTTATTACGACGACTTATTACACTGACTACTGATATTACGAATCGAGCCTATGAGCATAAGGGAGATGTTTATGGCCTATTAGATACTGTTGAAAAGGAGGTTTTTGTATTATCAGATAGAAGGTTAAAAAAAGGATTCATCTCAATTTATCAAACGATGCATGAGACCTTTGAGCGGATCGAAAGTTTTCATGGCAAAAAGGGAGGAGTCACAGGTGTTCCATCTGGTTTTATCGAACTTGATGAAAAAACTTCGGGATTTCAGAATTCAGATCTTATCGTTGTTGCTGGTAGACCATCGATGGGGAAGACTGCTCTCTGTTTGAATATCGCCCGAAATGCTGCTGTCGATTACGGAATACCAGTTGGAATCTTTAGCCTGGAAATGGCCGCTTATCAATTAGCCATGCGAATGCTTTGTAGTGAAGCCCGTGTAGATTCTCATTCGGTGAGAACCGGGAAATTGCCGCGAGATGATTGGCAAAAATTGAGTATATCTGTTGGTGTATTGGCTGAGGCGCCTATTTTTCTCGATGACACACCAGCCATGAATATTTTGGAGATAAAAGCGAAAGCACGTCGATTAAAATATGAGAAAAATATTGGATTATTAGTCGTTGATTATTTGCAGTTAATTCATGGTCCCACGCTTAGCGAGAGTCGACAGCAGGAAATTTCGGCTATCTCTCAGGCATTAAAAGCGCTGGCTAAAGAACTTAATATTCCTGTCATTGCGCTCTCCCAGTTATCTCGAGCGGTAGAGTCCCGAGGTGGAGATCGGAGACCCATGCTTTCCGATCTAAGAGAATCCGGAGCCATCGAACAGGATGCCGATGTGGTGATATTTATTTATCGACCCGAAGTCTATGGAAGAACCGAAGAAGAGGGGATTGCCGAAATTATTGTTGGTAAACAACGGAGTGGTCCCATTGGAACAATAAAGTTAGCGTTTGTAAAAGAATATGTACTATTTGCAAATCTAACCAGAATATATGATGAGCAGGAGTATGCTCAGCCATTTTAGGAAGTCACATCATGATTTTGCACCTTAAAACCTGGTTGGATCCATGGTAGAAAAATATAAAAAAGGCCTTGAGAACCTAATTTCTAAAATTAAACAGTATAATAATGGTTTCGATATTGAGTTATTAAAAAATGCTTTTAAATTCAGCTATGAAGCTCATCAGGATCAACTGAGAAAGTCTGGTGAACCATATTTTGAACATCCGTTAGAAGTTGCGAACATACTGGTAGAACTGAAATTAGATTTAGGTACAATATGCGGGGGGTTATTACATGATGTTGCTGAAGATACAGGTGTAACGTTAGAGGAAGTTGAAGAAGAATTTGGTCCTGAAATTACCACGTTAGTTGATGGCGTAACAAAGATCAGTGAATTAAAGTTTGACAGTATAGAAATGCGTCAAGCGGAGAATTTCCGTAAAATGATTATTTCCATGGTTGAAGATATTCGGGTTATTTTAATAAAATTTGCTGATCGATTACATAATATGCGCACCATAGAATATTTACCAGAGGTTAAAAGGAAACGGATTGCTAGGGAGACAATTGATGTTTATGCGGCATTAGCTCATCGTCTGGGTATTGCTAAGGTGAAATGGGAGTTAGAAGATCTATCTTTTAAGACCCTTAATCCCCAAGCTTATGAAGATCTGGTTAATAAGGTTACTGAAAAACGAGATGAAAGGGAAAAGTATATTAAACGAATAACAAATCCCATTCGAAAGGAGTTAAAGAAAGCTAGTATTGAAGCGCTCATCACTGGTCGGCCGAAACATTTTTATAGCATTTACTCAAAGATGCAGCGACGACGTCTACCATTTGAGGAAATACAGGATCTATTGGCGATTCGCGTTATTGTAAAAAAAATAGAAGACTGCTATTTTGTTCTGGGAATCGTTCATAGCTTGTTTACACCTGTGCATGAACGATTCGATGATTATATTGCGACTCCGAAATCCAACATGTATCAATCACTGCATACAACGGTGATTGGTCCTGAAGGGAAGATCATTGAGATCCAGATACGAACCGAAGAAATGCATCAGACTGCTGAAGAAGGAATTGCTGCACATTGGAGGTATAAAGATGGTAAAGTAAAAGAGGATGAACTGGATAAACATTTTGTTTGGTTGCGTCGGGTATTAGAATGGCAGCAAGATGAGCCTGACTCTACCGAATTTATGGAAAATTTAAAAATCGATCTATTTCACGATGAAGTTTTCGTTTTTACTCCAAGAGGTGATCTCTTTCGACTGCCTGCAGATTCTACTCCAGTGGACTTTGCTTTTGCGATTCACACTGATATTGGCTATCACTGTTTAGGAGCCAAAGTTAATAGTAAAATCGTACCACTAAATCATCAATTACGAAGTGGTGATACAGTTGAAATTATCACCTCAAATAATCAGCATCCAAATCAAGATTGGATTAAATTTATTAAGACTTCCAAGGCTCGGAGCAAGATCAAACGTTGGATTCGGGATTCCATGTTTGAGCAGAGCTTGAAATTGGGGGAAGAAATTTTTCTTAAGGAGTTAAAAAAATATAACCTTAAAAAAGATGGAGAAGAATTAACAGAGATTGCCCAGAGTTATGGTCTATCAGATTTAGGTCAATTATATGCCGCAATTGGCTGTGGTGACATTCCTGTTCAAGGTGTCATTCATAAAATAGCTCCAGAAAAAATCGAGCAGCTAAAAGATGAAACATTTTTAAAGAGGTTTATTCGACGAACAAAAAGTCCTGAGAAGGGAGTTCGGGTTCAAGGTATCGAAAATATGTTAATCAATTTTGGTAAATGTTGCCAACCGGTGCCGGGCGATCGTATCATCGGATTCATAACAAAAGGAAGGGGGGTGATAGTCCACCGAACTGATTGCAAAAATATATTTAGCCTGATGAAAGATCCTCATCGAAATATCGATGTTGAATGGGATGTAGATAAAGACAAGCGATTTTTGGTTCGATTGTACATGGTCGCTCATGATCGACGGGACTTTTTGCGAGATGTCACAGAAGCTATTTCCTCGACAAATGCTAACATCGTCAACGTAGTTCTAAAAACTGAAGAGATGTTCGTCCATAATAATATGTTAATCGAGGTCAGAAATCTCAAACATTTAACTCGTATCATCCATAGGATTAGTAAGATTAAAGGAATTATAAATGTAGAACGCCGAAATGGAAACGAAACTGGCTTCTTGAGATTAGATGAGTTGAAAGTATCTCATGAAGCATAGAAATCAATAAAAAAGAGATTAATTCATAACTAATTGCAAAAATATAAGGAGCAGAATCGATGAAACGAACGATAACCAAGAAGGATGTAGCAAAACGAACTGCAAAACTTGTGGGGGAGAAAATCTATTTAACAGAGAAAATCGTGGATGGCGTGTTTACGACATTAAGAGAATTTATGGCAGAAGCTGATCCTGAAGTCCGTATAGAAATAAGGGATTTCGGTGTTTTTGAAGTCAAAACAACAAAACCAAAACCAAAAGCTCGAAATCCAAAAACCGGCGAAATTATCTACGTACCAGCTCGTCGAAAAACTCATTTCAAAGCCGGAAAGCTGCTCAAAGAAGTACTCAAACAACCACTGGAATAATAAAAATCCGGATTATAAAGCCGTCAGGAATACTTAATTTTCTGGCGGCTTTTCCTTATTAACAAATAATGAAATGCTCGCTAATTCTCAAAAAGGAAGAATTTTAGGAATCGATTACGGTCATCGACGCATCGGCATCGCTTTAAGTGATCCATTGAGGATTACTGCACAATCCTTACCAACGATAAAAGTAAAAAGTCTAAAACAGGTTTTCTCAGAATTGGAGGCGATTATTCGTGACAAGGATGTGACTGAAATTGTGGTGGGTATGCCGTTAAATTTAAAAGGAGAGAAAGGTTTATCTGCTCAAAAAGCAGATGAATTTATTCAATATTTAAAAAACAGATTCGAACTCCCAGTTCACACATGGGATGAGCGGTGGTCTTCTCTTGCTGCTCAACGAACTATCCTTGAGTTAGGCAAATCACCCAGTCGGCACAAAGATAAAGTTGATCAAATTTCAGCTCTCCTAATTCTCCAATCTTTTTTAGATTATTTAAATATTAAGACTCATAATTCGCAGTAGATATTTTATTATTTCATTAAAAGATAATTATAAAGGTTCAAATACAAATTAGAAAAAACTGTATGAATCCATTTGAGGATTCAGTAATTGTCCTTATTCATTTTGTAAATAATACCACATTTACAGTTGAAATTGGACGGAACATGAAATTTGGTAAAGATTTTCTTTATCTAAACTTAACTGGTGATAAAGTGGCCAGATTGAATCCTTTGACAATATTAAATGAACAAGACAACCAGTTGATTGATATCACTCTATCACGCGGTATTTTCAAAGGCAAGCCTAATCTTCGATATTATGAAAGTGAATTCTCACACTTTATTTTTTTTATTTTGAATGACCAGAAAATACAGTCGAGCAGGGATGAAATTATTGAAGGATTTAAAATTATGGACGCAATACATCAATCTGTAAACTCTGGTAAAGAGGTGGAGATGTTATGAGAAAAGATTTAATGTTTTCTTTGATTGCGAGTGTTTTACTATCTCTTTCCTTTCCACCTTTGAGGTTGGGCTTCTTGGCTTATATCGCCTTAGTTCCTTTCTTTTTACTAATAGAGGATAAAAATTATAAAGAATCTATTAGGTGGGGATATCTTACTGGGTTGTTTATGAATATAGGAACGTTATACTGGATTAATTTGGTCACTGTACCAGGAGCGATTGCTGCAATTCTTTACCTGCCAATTTATCTTATCATCTATGCTCTACTTCATACATTTATTCGAAAAAGATTAGGGGAAAAATATATTTATGTTTGCATCCCATGTTTATGGACCGGTGTTGAGTACTTGCGCTCGCTCGGAGTACTTGGATTCCCCTGGAGTTCATTAGCTTACACGCAAAGTTATTATTTGTCGTTGATCCAGTATGTCAGTTTCACAAGTGTTTATGGTGTATCATTCTGGGTGGTTACAATTAATGTTTTTATGCTATTACTCTTAAAAAATTTTTCAAATTTCAAGAAGGTTGTGCTTTATTTTGTTGTTTTAATTTTATTGCTACTTATACCGTGGATATATGGCTCAATAGTAATTCCAGATGAAGATGAGAGTGCTGAAGAAAAAATTCGAGTTGGTCTAATTCAAGGCAATATTGATCCTTATATAAAATGGGATGATGCGTTTTTAGATGAAAACCTGACAATTTACAAAGAACTCACCTTAGAGGCTGCTCAACTTCAGCCCCAGTTAATTATTTGGCCCGAAACGGCAGTCCCCGATTATCTTAGAATTTCAAATTTATATTTAACGAATATCAGAGAATTATTATCTAAAATCTATGTACCTATAATTACCGGCGCCCCTGATTTTAAATATCTATCTGATCAAACCTATCTGACTTTTAATGGAGTGTTTTTATTAATTCCTAGTCGTTATAACTTTCAAGTTTATCATAAAATACACCTAGTACCGTTTGGAGAACGAGTCCCTTTTACAGAGACATTCCCATTTATTAAAGATTTTTTAGAAAGTTTGGAGATGGGTGAAGGCAATTTCTCTCCTGGAAACGAAGTCATTTCTTTTCGTGTGCCTATATCATCTCATAATAAAAACTCGAAAACAGATCAATTGGAGCTTGGTCAAATTTACGCTCCCGTTGTTATCTGCTTTGAATCACTGTTTCCCGAACTCATTCGAAAGTTTATTCAAAAAGGTGCTGATATTTTAGTAATTATTACAAACGATGCATGGTTCAAAAGAAGCGCTGCTCCTTATCACCATGCTCAAATGGCCGTTTTTCGAGCAATAGAACACCGAGTCAGTATTGCGAGATGTGCAAATACTGGCGTGTCTATGTTCGTTAATCCGTATGGGAGAACTCTGAAATCCACACCCATTTTTCAAAAGATGTATATTATTGATGAAATACCATTACGAACCGAAACAACATTTTTCACCCAATATGGGAATGTTTTTACAATAACTATTTCGTTTTTAAATATAGTACCATTATTGGCCGCGTTCGTAGTCCCGAAAAAGTCTAAAATTAAATCAGGTTGAATTAAGAACTATCCATAAGTTTAAAAAGCCGTTATCTCAAAGGAGAAATACTTTTGTCCCGTTTACTCCAAAAAATTCTTTTTTTAGTTATATTAGGAATCACAAATATTGTCTTTTCTCAAGAGAATTACTTTTTAACGTTAAGCACAATAAAGGCTAGGCCCTTAGCTATGGGAAGTGCCTATACTTCTATCGAAGATGATGTTGTTTCTGCGAGCTACAATCCAGCGACATTAAACCTTTATCAAGTTAAAAAGGATTACCGATTGACAATTTACCTTAATCCGATTGCGCCGACAATCGCTTATTACGAACGACTTAATAGTAATCAAAACGGAGAAAATGATCGGGGTGCACAGAAATTTTTTAAGACAGCCTCCTTATTGATGAAAGGCCTGGTATTAACTGGAAAATTTATTGACATGGCCTTAATTTTTCATGAACAAACTCTCGGTGACAAGTATTTATTACAACAGAAAAAATTTTTCAAGAATTGTGATATATGGAAAAATAGTTATCATACACTTATTACAAGTTTGAAGCTAGCCGACAGAGTTGCAATAGGAGCTTCTGGCAGTATTTACGTAAAAAGGATTAACGATCATGTACAACAGAAGATCGGCTTTAGTTATGGGATTTTACTTAAGCCTACAAATAATATGAATGTTGGAATGACTTTTATTGATTTTCCTCAGAGTATGCCTGAAGTCCGCCTCCCATTAGAGCGAATGGTTGATCAAACTATGAACATTGGTATATCTTTTCAGCCACTAACCAGTACCACGATCTCATTAGATCTTCGAAATTTAACTGAAGAACAGCGCAAAAGTGTCAGAGAGGCTCATCTAGGATTAGAGCAAAGAATTTTTTCCATTTTTGCGATTAGAAGCGGATATTTCAAGGAACGATTTACAGATAATCAAACATTTTCTGGTGGCATAGCGTTGTTTGATTCAAATCTCTTTTTCTCTGAAGATAATCGATTTAACCATACTCAATTTATGGTAAATTACTCATTTGTTCATCAAAAGAAAGATAATCAGATTTTGAAATGGCACATATTATCTTTATTAATTCGTATTTAGGTGGGAACTTTATCACCCAAGGTGAGTATTATTTGTTGATTATTTTATGCGTCGATTATTAAAATATATTTTAACGCGATTGCCAAATTTTTTTTTAATTTGCCCGTTATTTCTCATGCAAGGCGATCAAAAACCTGTTGATAATTTGACAGTTCTCGATCGACTGGCTTCAACTGTGGTACAGGCGATTATAGATCAAATATCACCTGATTCTTCAACCTCCTTCATAATTCGATCACAAAATCAACAGGAAATAAGAAATTGGTGGTTAGAAAATTGGTTTGTGAAAGATTTAAATCAACGGGGTGTCTCTCAAATTTATATCAGACAACAAGCAACGAGTAATGAATTAGTTATCGAGTATCAAATACTTTCTCTTGGAGTTCAGTATTTCCTCACTTCCGAAAGTGATTTACTGCAGCGAAAGGTTCTATTAAACTTGGCTATTAGAGCACTTGAAGGATCAACTGGTTTAGTAAAGTTATTTGATGAATTTATAGAGCAATATGTAGATACTGTGATGGTTAGTTATATAAAAGAACTGGAACATAAAGATTTTTCTTTCACTCAGGCTATTGTGCCAGAAAAACGAGGATTTAAGAGATACATTGAACCGTTGATTGTTATGACAACAAGTGCTGGAGTAGTATATTTATTCTTCCGTTTGCGAAGTGAATAAAGGACTTTTTATGAAAAGAAATATGATGCAAAAAATTTTAATAGTTGTTTTGATAATAGTGACTTTAATGGCATGTGGCAGACATAAAGTTAAACCCAATCTCACTGCCGAAAAACGAATGAACAGAGCCATGAAGATGTTCAAGGATGGGGATTATCTTGATGCGAAGACTGAATTTCATATTATTATTCTAAATTTTCCAGGTGGCAGCCTTAGTGATAAAGCACAATTTTATTATGCAGAATGTCATTTCAATTTAAAAGAATATATATTAGCAATCGCCGAATACGAAAAATTAATCCGAATTTATCCAAATAGAGAATATGTAGATGATGCCCAATATAAAATTGGTTTAAGCAATTTTAAATTATCCCCCAAGTACTCGCTTGATCAAACCTATACTGAAAAAGCAGTTGAAGAGTTTCAAAAATTTCTAGAAGATTATCCTGAGAGTCCACTAATTCCAAAAGCGAATGAAGTTATGCGGAAGTGCCGTGAAAAGCTTGCAAAGAAAGATTTTAAAAATGGGGAGTCATATCGAAAACGAGCATTATATCGTTCTGCATTGGTCTATTACGATCATGCGTTGGAAAATTATTATGACACCCAATATGCAGAAAAGTCCCTCTGGGCTAAAGCTGAATGTTATCGACGAATGGGAGACGAAAAGCAAGCCGAAAAATTTTATAAATTGTATTTAGAAAAATATCCTCAGAGTTCGAAGACAAAGAAAATAGAAGATTTTCTCACTAGTATCAAATCCAACGATAGTAAAGAATAATAAGGTTTGAAATTAACTTCTCTTAGACCGAGATGGATATTTTTTCTGAATGAAAAACGATGTTATCAAATTTGGCTTATTTGGTGGATCTTTTGACCCGATTCACAATGGTCATTTACAATTAGCTCTCTGGACAAAAACTAAACTATCTCTAAACCGTGTCATTTTTATCCTTGCAGCGATTCCTCCTCATAAACAACAGACCATCTTAACAAGCCCAAAGCACAGATATCGAATGGTTGAATTAGCTATCAAAGATTTCGCTGATTTTGATATATCTGATATTGAAATAAAAAGAAAAGGTGTTTCCTATACAATCGATACTGTAACATATTATCAACAGCACTTTCACCTCAGCAAGGATAACTTATTTCTAATTATTGGTGCAGATAGCCTGGTTGATCTACCAAATTGGAGAAATCCAGATAACATCCTTTATAATTGCCATGTTGTCGTACTTCAACGTCCGAATGTAAACTTAGATAAAGTTTCATTTGAAATCATGAAACAGATCATTTTGCTTCCATCACCTTTGATTGATATTTCAGCAACTGAAATTCGAGACAAAGTAAAGAGTGGTAAATCCATTGCTCATCTTGTTACACCATCTGTTGAGAAATATATTTATGAGAATAAGCTCTATCGGTAGATTTTATATATCAATTTCCCAGAATTCAATTTTAGTTTTTATACCAAGGCAAGTTGTTGATTGAAAAAACTCTGATAAAAGGTCAAATGGAATCTTGGAATTATGGAAACAAACTACTTTTAATAAAAAACACATCATTCCAAAATTATACTTGATTTTATCATCTTAAAATTGTAATTTTTATAGAAAATTTAAAAATGTACCATGAAAAAAGCCTAAAAATATTTTGAGGAAGTCATGGTGTATTGGTTTTCAGTCTTTATTTTTAAAATATTTGCTAAGCTCTATTTAAAAGGAAAAGGGTACGGTAAAGAAAATTTCCCTGAAAAAGGTCCTTACATTGGAGTCGTGAATCATAATAGTAATATGGATGCGGTAGCGATGTCTTTGGTCGTAAAGCATCGGGCCCATACTATGGCAAAGGATTCTTTATTTCGTGTCCCAGTTCTGAAATGGTGGCTGAAAGTCGTTGGCATGTTTCCTGTAGTTCGTGATGCATCAGATCATTGGGCTTTCAATTATGCATGTAATTTATTAAAAAAGGGTGAGGTTTTATTTATGGCTCCTGAGGGAACTCGGAAGAAAGAGGAGGGGCAAAGGCAAAGGCCGAGAACTGGCTTTGTTCGGTTGGCTCAAATGATTGATTGTCCTGTCGTTCCTGTTGCAATTTATGGTACCGACAAAGTGTTACCTCCCGGGACCTGGTTTCCGCGTTCAGTTAAAGTAAGGGTAAAAGTCGGAAAGCCAATTAAATTGGAGAAGATCCATGTTAGTCTTGAAAAAAAAGAAAAACTGCAACAGCAAGCCGATATGGTCATGGATGTTGTTTATAAGATGTTGGAAGAAATTAAAAGTGAAAAAGCCCAACAAAATTAATTCTTGATCGTCCGAATTATGAACAAAACTGCAATGGGTATTTCCTCATTAATGACGTTGTTGATTTAGTCCATTTTTGAAAATTTTAATAACATAAATATTGAACTTACAGACTCAGAATTCCCATAAAATGAGATTTTCCAACAACGTTATTAATATACCAAAACAACTGATTGGTTTCAATTAAAGTTTAGACTCCCATGCAATTTCAATATCAAAATTTTTTGGGGGGGGTAAAAACAAGATGACAATAAAAATATGGGAGGTTCTATGGACATCAGATTGTTGAAAAGAGTGCCCCTTTTTTCTCAACTTAATGATGAAGATTTAGAGAAAATCAGAAAATTGTGTGTTACTCAACATTATGTGAAAGATCGAATTATTTTAATTGAAGAGGAGGCTGGTAACACATTATTCTTGATTCAAAAGGGTCGTGTTAAGGTATCACGAATGAGTGATGATGGACGAGAGGTGATATTATCAATTCTTGAACCAGGTGATTTTTTTGGAGAACTTTCCCTAATTGATGGGAAGGCGAGGTCGGCTAGCGTGACTGCTATTGAAGATTCAGAAGTTTTGATGCTTCGTCGTGGAGATTTTTTAGGACTATTAGAGGATTATCCCCAAATTTCAATTAGTCTTATGAAAGAATTAGCCGCCCGAATTCGAAAAAGTGATACGCAGATTAAGAGCCTTTCCCTTCAGGATGCTATGGGACGTGTGGCATCGACCCTGATAATGCTCGCGGAAGATCACGGACGTATCAGAAAAGGGCAAGTCGTCATCCCCAGGATACCTCTGCAACAGGATTTAGCAAATATGGCTGGTACATCGCGTGAAACGATTTCACGTGTCTTTCGGTATCTCGAAGAAGAAAATTTGATCGAACGGACTGGACGAAGAATATCCATTCCTGATTATGAAAGATTCAAAAAAATGTTCTCATAAATTAAAAGTGGAGTGTGAATGACCACCCGTAGTTATCCCACTACACCTATGGTCGGTGTCGGGATTGTAACTTTTAATGATGAAAAGAAAGTACTCCTTGTTAAAAGAGGAAAAGAGCCAAGCAAGGGATTATGGTCTATTCCTGGCGGAATGGTAGAACTCGGTGAACGTGTACGCGATGCTGGAATTCGAGAAGTTAAAGAGGAATGTAATGTAGATGTTGAACCAGAGGATGTAATCGCAGTTGTCGATCTCATCTTTAAAGATCAGGACGAGAAGGTTAAATATCATTACATTTTAATCGATTATTTAGCTAAATTTATTAGTGGTGAATTAAGACCACAGTCTGATGTTGTTGATGCTTGTTGGTTTTCACAGCAGGAATTGGAAGAATTAGATATTCCTGAGGTGACTCGGAATGTGCTTGAAAAGGTTTATAAATTACAAATAGAAGTACCTACCGATTTATAAAATTTATCGTTGCGACTTCGGCAGAATGAATAAATTTAATGGTTTAATCCCATCAATTTAAGGATGTAAGCCTTTTATGAATTTTTATCCGAAGTGGTGTAAAGCCTTTATATCTATCTTGTCTGCAATTTTGTTTGTCCAAATTTTGTTTGCTCCCTATATAAAATAACGCTGAGGATCTCATGTGGTATTCAAGGAATGCCAAATGTTTCCACAAAATGATTTCACTCCATTTGGATATCTTGACAATCCCTTTCATACATGGAAAATAAATCGTAGTGGAATCGTGCGTGTAGTTCCACCTTGTAGTTTTGGGTGGTTATTTCCCAATGGGCAGACGCCAATCTATCGTTCATCTTTAAATGTTGGAATTCAAGTTAACGATTAGCGTCTTCTAATTGTGGCGGATTGGCAATGAGAAGAGATTCGGTTAACCTCTCCCTATCACAGTAAAAATCTATTTCGCTTCGTCTGGCAATGGCAAAATATAAATGCTCAAGTTAATTCTTTTTAAACGGAAGAAAATGTATTGGCAGCAAATGTTGTTATTGAATCTGATGAGATGGGTCCAAACAACCTATCATTGCTGCTTCTACAATCTGTCTGTTTAGGTTATCGTAAAACTGGTCTCTGGGATTTCGGGTTGATAGGGCGATATCATAAAGAGTCGAACTCCCGCACGATCAAAAGTTTTGCAGAAGGCTATTGTTTCACATTAAGACTTTCATCATTATGTGGAGGCTATGTTTTGAGTAATGATTTGCTTGACTCTCAAGATTAACAGTTTAGATGGATGGATTCAAACGAATATTTTTTTTCGACGACAACCGCATCACTCTTTAGCCTGATGAAAATTCCTATCACAGTAACGGAACAGAATTCTTTTCAGGTTAATTGTGTTCTCACCCGTAGAGTTACTGAAAATCAGACTTCACAATTAGCCGAGAAATGTATTTCAAAATTAAACACGACTCGACTAGATAGAATCAAAGAAAACGACCAATTCTGGCAGTCATGTCCAGGGCTAGAAGGTGATTAGCCCGAACGCGGGAAATGGGGATGAGTTCACGATTGGGAAACACTAAGAACGAATATTGTGAACCCATCGGAATCTTTTCTACATGCTGAGATGCGATGCCGAATCAAAAACCTAGAATCGTTTTGGCTGAAACGGCTTTAGATATACTGATGACGAGCTATGCAAAACCAGAAATAGGTGATTCTTAGATTATTTCAGGATGCGCTTGGTCCCCACATACCGTGTGCCAGAGAAGATGGTTCTTTGAACATGGTCTCCGAAGATGGGAGTGAATGTGGTACTTCCCCAGCCTGGTACTTCCCATTTTATTGCTTTGAGTCGATTTTGATGCGACATTTCTAACGAGAATGGCTGCAAAAACTTTTCCCTTTTTTTATAAAGAAAGAAGGGGGTTTGGTTTAAGAGTTATCGAGGAAAATGATGATGTTATAGCTAATTTTAAGATCAAATCTTTAAATCACGAAGTTCAATTGAAAATGGAAAATCGCAAAAGTTATCGCTTTGTATTTTTTGAGAAAGAAACTTAAAATCAGACCAATGAGCTTGACATTTTCGATTAAGAATTTTATATTAAGTCAGAATGGAAACGAAATCAAGTATTTTAGAAAATAAATAATGAGTCTGTTCTGAAAACGCGAAGAAGTACAATAATATACCATTATTCGAATTTCATGAATAATAATTGTGAAAACTGTTGTAAAATCAATTAGCGTTAATTAGCGAAATTCGTTGTTTAAATCTTTTTAGACTATACTCAATAATGACTTGCACTAATAGCAAATGACTAAACTGCCTACCTTACAAACCAAACGCCTCATCCTCAGACCCTTCACATTAGAAGATGCCCCAGAAGTCAAACGACTTGCTGGAGATAAAGACATTGCTTCGACTACTTTACATATTCCACATCCTTACGAAGACGGAATGGCAGAAGAATGGATCAGTAAACATCAAGAGGAATTCGAGAAGGGAGAGCAGGTCACTTTTGCAATTGTACATCGGGAAGGAAAGTATCTTATTGGCGCAATTGGTCTATCTAGCATAAATATGGAAAATGAAACGGCAGAAGTAGGATATTGGATAGGAAAACCATATTGGAATCAGGGCTATTGCACTGAGGCAGCGTGGGGAGTTTTAAAATACAGTTTCAATGTGTTAGGCTTAAATCGAATTTATGCACGACATTTTAAAGAGAATCCTTCATCAGGTAGAGTCATGCAGAAATTGGGTATGAAGCATGAGGGATATTTAAGACAGCATTTTAAAAAATGGGACAATTTTGTGGATGTGGAAATGTATGGTATTTTGAAGGAAGAATTTGAACACGAGGAGGAAAAAGAATTGCAATAGCAGTGGCAGGAGCACTAGCAATAATTTTTTAAAGACAGCAAGGGACCATTACTACTGTTAATCGATATGTTCAAGGAATCATCTGTTAAGATTGGATAGGTTTTATTTTTATTAGATATAATTGGATTAGCCTAACTTTTTATTATTCGGACAACTATTGATAGCATTAAGAATTGGATATTTCGCTTTTTAGTAAGGATTAACTTTGAGTTCTGAAAAGATCATATATACAATTGGTCATTCCACACTTTCAATTGATCAATTCCTTCATTTAATCCAAATGTACCAAATTAAAGCCATTGCCGATGTGCGACGTTTTCCTACCTCAAAAAAATATCCTCATTTTGAAAGACAGAATTTAATGCAGGAATTACAGCAAAGAAATGTTGATTACCTCTGGTTGGGAGAACTTCTCGGAGGCTATCGTAAAGGTGGTTATCAGCTTTATACACAAACGGAGTCGTTTTTAAAAGGAAAAAGACAACTTATTGATTTAGCGAATGAAAAAATAACCGCTTTTATGTGTGCCGAAAGATTATTCTTTCGATGTCATCGTCGCTTTATTTCGGACCAGCTTTTACAAATGGACTGGCAAGTAATTCATATCATTGATGAAAAACGAACTTACCTTCATAAGCCCATTCATATGATCCAACTAAATCTCATCGACTGAAAATATTGTAAACAAATGAAAATTTGAAAAAATTTTTGACTAAATGCATTTTTTACTTGACAATATAAAAAAAAAATTGTATAATAGTGGTTGAAAAGGGGAGATAGTGGGTAAAAATTATTATAATGTGGGTGAAAATGAAAAAAAATGGGGAGTGATATTTAAATCTTCCCTGGCGCTTATCTCAGGATTAAATTTGATTTAAAAATTCAAAAAAATTTAAATTAATAATCGAGTCTTTTTTAAGTATCATTATGCCGCTATTTATTGGTGAATTTTTCTACACCCTTGATGATAAAGGTCGGGTGAACATCCCGGCCAAGTTTCGCAAGGCTACTTCTGAAAGTGCGGATAGCACTTATATTATTTCTCATGGGCGAGATAAGTGTCTTTATATCTATCCAATGGATGTTTACGAAAAGAAAATCATAAACATCATTGATAAACTTTCAGAGACCGATCCATTACATCGCGCTTATATGTCTTTACTTGGATCTAAGTCTATTGATGCCACGCTCGATAAGCAGGGAAGAATCACCATATCGCCGAAGTTTTTAGAATATGCCGGGATTAAAAAAGATGTCCATATCATTGGAGCATATAATCGAATCGAAGTTTGGGATCCAAAAATTAGAGAGCAGTACGTTAAAGAAATTGAAAGCTCTGGGATTGATCTGGAAGAAAAAATTTCAACTGAATTAAATCAGTGAACCATGAAACATTTCATACACCTGTTTTAGTCGATCAAGTGTTAAAATATTTGATTGGAAATCCTTCAGGTATTTATGTCGATGGAACAGTAGGAGGGGGTGGACATAGTATTGAAATTCTTAAAAAATTAACTGTCAATGGCAAACTCATTGGCATCGATTGGGACGATAGAGCTATTGAAAATGCCGAAGAGAGATTAAGCTCATATGGCAAACGTGTACGACTCAATAAAGGGAATTTTGCTGAGATTGGAGATATTTTAAGTTCTATTGAAATTAATTATGTTGATGGAATTTTACTGGATTTAGGGATCTCTTCTTATCAAATTGATACTAGTGACCGGGGCTTTAGTTATCTGGCTTCTGGACCTTTAGACATGAGGATGTCAAAAGAAGCAAAAATTACCGCAGAAGAGATACTTAATAATTATTCTGAAGCCGAACTGGAGCGGATTTTTAGAGACTTTGGTGAGGAACGAAATGCTCGTTCTATTGCAAGGGCGATTGTTAAAGAAAGACAAAGAAAGCGATTGACAACGACGCAGCAACTGGTCACATTAATTGGATCTGTAATCCCATTTCACCATCGAATTAAGTCGTTTGCCAGAATTTTTCAGGCTGTGAGAATTGTAGTAAACAGCGAATTGGATAATTTACAATCATTCTTAACTCAATCATTAGATTGGCTTAAAGTCGGCGGTCGCCTGGTGATTATTTCGTATCATTCGTTGGAAGATCGATTAGTCAAGAATTTTTTTTCTAACCAATTTAATCCATGTGAGTGTCCGTCTGAATTTCCAGTTTGCGTTTGTGGTAAAAAACCGACGATTCGATTATTAACTCGAAAAGTCGTTAGATCAACAGGAGAAGAAATTAAAACAAATCCCAGAAGTCGAAGTGCAAAATTACGTGCGGCAGAAAAAATTTAAAAATAAAATTGCAATTCAAAGAACCTATCGAAAAAAGTCTTTTGTGAGAAGTTTTAATCAAGTTCAGCAAGAACTGGATCGACCCACGAATGGTTTTATTATTTTATTAGTAATTATATTTATCGCTTTGGTTATGGTAAGCTTGGTCTGGCAAAAAGTTAAAGTCACCCAATTAGTACAAGAAATTGAACAATTAGAAAGGCAATTCACTTACTACAAAGAGATGAATGAAAAACTTCAGGGTAAAGTGCTATATCTTTCTAATGAGGAACGAATTGTAAATATTGCTCGAAACAATTTGCATATGATCTATCCTCCTTATGAAATGGTACCATTAAGAAAAAAAAGCAATTATGATATAACCATTGGCGATAATTAGAAATTTATAAAAAAGTGACAGTTATTAATTATGCGGAAAAGGACAATAGCGGATGAAAGTAGTTTGAAAAGAATATCAGTTTTGGTCATTGTAGCTTTATTGTTCTGGATTGTACTTTTCTTAAGGTTGTTCCAGATTCAGATTCTTGATCGAGGTAAATACGTGGAGAAAGCGAGAAATCAATACTTATATGCTTCAGAATTAAAATCCGCCCGGGGTATTATTTTTGATCGCAAATTGCGTTATCTGGCAATCAATCGTAACTCCTGGTCACTTGGGATTGATGCAACAAAGGTGGTAGATCCTGAAATAGCTGCATATCATTTTTCTAACATATTTAACAAAAGTAAGAACTATTATCTGGAACAATTAGAAAGAGAACACACTTTTTTTTGGTTAGCTCGAGGTGTAAGTGAAGAAGTTGTTAATCAAATAGAAGACCTTAAAATGCCTAGTATTCGAATTATCAAGGCGCCAAAACGCTATTATCCTCAAAATCGATTAGCTGCGCAATTAGTTGGATTTACAGATATCGATCTCAACGGCTTGAGCGGAGTTGAACTAGCGAAAAACCAGCTATTGCAAGGCAGCCATGGTCTGGTCGTTTATCAGAAAGACGCACTGGGCAAGACGCTAACAGATATAAATTACCCCGTTAAAAAACCAAAGAAAGGAAAGAATATAATTTTAACGATTGATAATACTTATCAATGGATTGCGGAAGAAGAAATACAGTGTGTCGTTGACACATTTGATGCAGATGCTGCAACAGTTATTATTACCAATCCAGCTACAGGAGAAATTTTAGCGATGGCCACGAAACCTGATTTCGATCCAAACGACGCTGGTCGTTATTCTCCCGGTAGCTGGAGAAATCGGGCGATTACTGATAGTTATGAGCCCGGTTCAACGTTTAAACCGATAATTATATGTGCTGTTTTGGAAGAAGGATTGAAATCTCCAGATGACTTAATTTATTGTGAGAATGGGAAGTATAAAATTTATGACAGAATAATAGAGGATGTGACAGGTTATGGATGGTTAAGTATGAGTAAAGTGATCAAGAAATCGAGTAACATCGGAATGGCTAAAATTGCGAAGGATTTGAACAAAAATATGATTTATCAATATGTGCGTGATTTTGGTTTTGGGGTGAAGACTGGGCTGGAGCTACCAGGTGAGACTACAGGTGAATTGAAAAACACGATTGAGTGGTCAAAATTTACGCCCATTGCTATGTCTTATGGTTACGAGATTTCTGTGACACCGATTCAAATGGCCATGGCCTTCGGGGCTATTGCCAATGGTGGTTTTTTACTCAAGCCCAAGATTTATTTAGGAGTTTCTAACGAGCCCACAACAAATATAGCACCTAATCAGCCAGAAGTGATAAGACGTGTTATATCTGACTCGACTTCAAAAATGATTGTCCGAATGTTAGAGGATGTTGTTCTTGACGGAACAGGTCGGAGAGCATTTGTTGATGGATTACGTATTGCCGGAAAGACAGGCACGACGAAAAAATATGATATTCAAACTCAAAAATATTCAGTTAACAAATTTATTAGTTCATTTATCGGATTTTTCCCAGCCGAATCACCCCAGATTTTAGTTTATGTCATGGTTGATAACCCAAAAAAAGCTTATCTTGGAGGTGAAGTGGCGGCTCCAACATTTAAAAGAATTCTTCAAAGAATCTCTAGAATCTTTGAGATTGAGACTTACCATGTTGCTCGTCCCAAACCAAAAGACAGCAATGGAAATGGTAAGTATATTCATGTACCAGATTTAATGAATAAACGAATAACTGCGGCTGAGGAAATTGCTGAAAAATCAGATTTAAAATTTATTATTGAAAATGAAGGGGATTTAATTTATGACCAAAATCCAGTTCCTGGTACAAAAGTAGCGCCAGGAACCGAGATTATTGTGAAAGTGAAAGATTTTAGTGGAAACGATGAGGATAATGGAAACTATACTTCTGTTCCCCTGGTTTTGGGATTATCATTAAGAGAGGCCCTGTCTGAGATGTCTCGGCAAGGTCTACGTGTTGTCGTACAGGGGAGTGGAAGAGTAACAAAGCAGATACCAGATGCAGGAAAAAAAATTCGTATTGGGGCCCGCTGCGTATTGCAATGCGAACCCGTTTTCGATCTGGCTGAATTTAGGAGTTGGTAACTTTGAATAAAACTGGAACGATTGAGTAAATCGAAATTATTCTTTAAATCAAATAGAAATTTTAATAATCCTTTCTGAAAGAATTAGCGATGAATCTGCAGCTTCATGAATTATTGAATATTCAAACTTGCCAAATTGAATTCGAAGGAAAATTAAAAATTCTGAAGCAACCAGTTTCTCGATTTTCTATTGATTCAAGGAAAATTAAATCAGAAGAAATCTTCATCGCTCTAAAAGGAGAAAAATTTGATGGGCATCAGTTTATTTCTGATGTTTTGAGAAAAGGTGTTAAGGCTTTGATTGTATCAAAATACTGGTATGAATCGCAGGATCAACAACAATGGAACGGAAATTTTTTTATCGTTGATGATACACTAGTTGCCTTACAGGAAATCAGTCACTATTACAGGTTGAAATTCAATATACCGCTTCTGGCTTTAACTGGTAGCAATGGCAAAACGACGACTAAAGAGATGATAGCAGCGGTTCTAGGAGAAAAATATCATGTATTGAAAAACGAAGGCAATTTAAATAATCATATCGGAGTTCCTCTTTCGCTTTTTGAAATAACCGCTAATCACAATATAGCAGTGATAGAAATGGGAACAAATCATTTTGGAGAAATTACCAGGTTGGCTGGAATTGCCCATCCGACCTGTGGCTTGATTACAAATATAGGTCCGGCCCATCTCGAATTTTTTGGTTCATTAGAGGGTGTTTTCAAAGCCAAAAGTGAATTATGGAGATATCTGGAACAACATGGGCAAATCGCTTTCGTTAACGTTGACGATGATTTAATATGTAAAAATTTACCTTCAATACAGAAAGTTATCACTTATGGTTTTCAAAATTCGGCACAAATTCAGGGCAAATTAATAGGTATTGATGAGGATGGGAGACCAAGTTTTTATGTCAATGATATTGAAATTAATTTGGGGATTGTTGGGATGCACAACATCTATAACGCATTGGCAGCAGTGGCCGTTGGGTTGGAGTTTGACCTGAATATGAATCAGATCAAAGTCGCCCTTGAAAGATTTTTGCCCACAGCGAAGCGAATGGAAGTGATTCGGACAAAAGGTGTGATCATCATTAATGATTGCTATAATTCGAATCCAGAGTCAGTAAGAAAATCGCTTCTAACGCTATCACAAATGCAAGCCAAAGGAAGAAGAATTGCTGTGCTTGCAGATATGTTAGAGCTTGGCGCTTGGGCTGAAATAGAGCATCAAGCTGTTGGTGAGTTTGTTGTTTCACTGATTAATATTGATTTTTTGCTGACCTATGGACCGCTGTCAAGATTAACATCTAATCAGGCAGGACATAGGGGAATGACAAATGCGATCTACTTTGAAGACAAAGCGGAATTAATCGATTATCTAAAAAAAATAATTTCCAAAGATGATATTCTACTGATAAAAGGATCAAGAGGGATGCTTATGGAAGAAGTCACGACCGGGATTATTGAAAGTTAATTTCGATAACAAAAGGAACGAGTTATGTTTTATCATTTACTTTATCCTTTGAGAAATGTAATCTCTGGCTTGAATCTATTTGGATATATTACATTTCGCTCTGCTGGTGCTGCAATTTTAGCATTGTTAATTAGTTTTATTGTCGGACCAGCAATTATTCGGATTTTGAGACGAAAACAGATAGGTGAAAAGATCCGTACTGATGGACCTGAGACACATCAAAAAAAGGCTGGGACTCCGACGATGGGTGGAATTATTATCCTCATTGCTATTATCGTCCCAACGCTCTTGTTTGCAAGATTGGATAATATTTATGTTTTATTGATTGTGTTAGCGACGGGCTGGATGGGAATGGTCGGTTTCCTGGATGATTATTTAAAAGTTGTAAAGAAGATGCCTAAAGGATTAATCGGACGTTATAAATTAGTTGGACAAATTACTTTGGGACTAATAATTGGTTCTGTTTTGTATTTTTATCCAGATTTCAGAGAATTCAGGTCACTTTCAACAGTTCCGTTCTTAAAAAATTATGAGATTGATTTCGGTATATTGTATATTCCCATGGTAGTTTTCGTGATTACGGCAACATCGAATTCAGTCAATCTGACGGATGGTCTGGATGGTTTAGCCATCGGGTTGGTAGGTATCACTGCCTTGGCTTGGGCTGGAATTAGTTACATTTCGGGTCGTTACGATTTTAGCGATTATCTCAATATTATTTATTTACCAGGAGCTGGTGAGTTGACTGTTTATTCGGCAGCGTTAATCGGTGCATCGTTAGGTTTTCTCTGGTTCAACAGTTACCCTGCTCAAGCTTTTATGGGCGATACTGGCGCATTAGCGCTTGGAAGTGCCGTTGGTACTCTGGCTATATTGCTAAAAAAAGAGTTACTATTACCCATTGTAGGAGGAATTTTCGTTGCTGAAACCCTTTCTGTTATTCTCCAAGTAACTTACTTTAAACGAACAGGGGGTAAGCGCTTGTTTAAAATGGCACCTTTGCATCATCATTTTGAATTAAAAGGGTGGCCCGAGTCAAGGGTAGTCGTTCGATTTTGGATTATTGGAATTTTACTTGTACTATTAAGTCTGAGTACATTCAAAGTTCGATAATAAAAAACCTCCGAAGGTTCCGAAATCTTCAAGAGGTTAAAAATCTAAGCCACTTTTCAGAAAGGCTGAAAACTAAAGCCTGCCTGAGATGGATCGCTTAATCTTTAAAAAATTTGGGGTCAATATTTGAAGGACAGAATAAAATTTGATTTTCTCTTAGTGATGATCGTGCTTTTTTTGTCTGTTATTGGGATAGCAGCGATTTATAGCGCAAGTTATTTCAAAGCAAAAGAAGAATACGGGACGAGTCATTATTTTCTGAGCAAACAATTATTGCGATTGGCATTAGGCGTAATTCTGATGTTAATTTTAATGAAAGTTGATTACCATGTTCTTCAAAAGATAGCCCCCCTAATTTTATTTGTTACGTTTTTTATCCTCATTTACGTATTAATTGGAGGAAATCTCTATAAGGGTAGCCGACGCTCGATTCCATTATTTGGTTTTGTATTTCAGCCATCTGAATTAGCGAAATATGCATTAGTATTGTTTCTTTCAACTTTTCTGGTAAAAAAAGGAGAACGAATAAAAAATTTCAACGATGGATTAGTACCGACTTTGATTATTATTTCATTCATTATTGTGCCGATTTTATTGGAGCCAGATTTAGGCACTGGCGTTATTATTTTTATTATTTGTAGCATTGTCATCTTTGTTGCAGGGGTCAGTATATATCACTTATTAAGTTTAAGTTTTACAGCGTTGACTGTGGTAGCTTTTTTACTATCAATTTTCCCTTATCAAAAAGCAAGATTATTTAAATTTATTGATGCAGTCAGAGGTGTTCAAGAACCACCCTGGCAGGTGACGCAATCGCTGATTTCATTTGGCAACGGTGGGCTTTGGGGAGTAGGATTAGGCAATAGTAGGCAAAAGCTTCATTTTTTACCCCAACCTTTTACAGATTTTATTTTTTCCATAATCGGAGAAGAAACTGGTTTGATTGGTTGTACATTGATATTACTACTGGTTCTGGCTTTTATGTGGAGAGGACTCGGGATAGCTATCCATGCACCTGATAAAGAGGGAAGATTACTGGCTATCGGTATTATCGCTTCAATCGTTGTCTATGCTTTTTTTAACGCTGGTATCGCACTAAATCTATTACCAATTACAGGAATTACAATGCCTTTCATTAGCTATGGAGGGAGTTCTCTCGTCATGCACTTCATAGCCGTTGGAATATTATTGAATATTTCAAACCAGATAAAAAATTCAAACAAGGAGAGTTCAGCAAGTTCTCGAAAAAATTATATAACAAAGTCTCATTTAAAAATTAATAAAAGAAAGAAATTCAGAATTAAAAGAAGAAAGTAGTCGTCTTTTCTACTTCATCTTTGCAACCTTGATGGAATTAAACTTTTATTGCTCACATGATAATAGAACCTCACTGGTAATAACAAGAATGAGGTTGAATGATGTTGAAATTATTTAAAATATCATTTAGCATCATGATCATCGCCATGATGTTGATGTTAACATTTATCTGGTTTCGGAGAAATGATGCTTTTGTTTTAAAGGCTGCAAAAATTGAAGGCAATTGTTTCTTAACTAAAGAAGAAATTTTTGAATTGGCCGAGATCAATTTTTCAAAAGATATATTCAAAGTTGATACGGATAGGATCAAGACTCGGATTCTGAGTCATCCGATGATTGAAAAGGTATCGGTTACGCGATTTTTACCCTCAGCCCTTAAAATTACTATCAAGGAGGCTAATTTAATTGCTCTCATTTCGGGCTCAGAAGTCGTAGCCGTTGATGTAACAGGAACAATTCTGTCTCAGTATCCAATGGAAGCAGCTTATGATTTACCAGTGATTACTGGATTTGATTTTCAAACTGACTCGACTGGAATTCGTAAGCCTAATAATCCAGAGCTTGTTAATCAAACAGTGGATTTATTAAATGAAATCAAATCTCTGGATATTGTATTATATTATGAAATTTCAGAGATTCATTATGGTCGAAATCATGGCATAATTATTTATTTAAAAAAGTCAAATTTACCTGTTGTTTTAGGGGACAATGATTTGAAATATAAACTAATCTATTTTTCAACAATCTATCATCATTTAATAGAAAAAAATAAATTAGATAATACGCTGGCAATCGATATTCGATTCAAGAACCAGGTTGTGGTGAAACATAAGTCCTAAACAGAAAAGATGAAAAAGTAAATGTCGAATTAAGGGGATGAGAAAAAATTAATTGTAATTCTTAAAATTGTTCCACTATTGTTTTTATTAATCTTGAAATAATAGGGAATTATATTTTATTTATTTTTACTCCCTAAATAAGGAATGAATAATTATTGAATACAACTTTCCAATAAAAATTTAAAAGCTTATTATACAAAGGGAGAAACCTGATGGCCAGTCCCGAAATTATAACAGGCCTCGACATCGGAACGACCAAAATCGGAGTGATTATTGCTGAGGTAGAAGAAGATAGTCAACCCAAAATCATTGGCGTGGGAGCGGTACCTTCAGAAGGACTGCGAAAAGGTGTCGTGGTTAATTTAGAGAAGACAGTTCGTTCCATTGAAAGTGCTCTGAGCCAAGCCGAACAAATGGCCGGTGTTAAAGTCAATCAGGTTTATGTAGGGATTGCAGGAGATCATATTCGAAGTTATAATGGACGTGGAGTTGTTGCTGTCGCGGGACCAGATAATGAAATTACTGAAGACGATGTTCGTCGCGTTATTGATGCTGCTAAAGCAGTGGTGATGCCGATTGATCGTGAAATTATACATATCATCCCCCAGGAATTTATTGTCGATGATCAGCGGGGTATTAAAGATCCCTTAGGTATGTCAGGTGTGAGGCTTGAAACTGAGGTCCATATTGTTACAGGAGCTATTACTTCAGCTCAGAATATCTGTCGCAGTGTAGAACGTGCTGGTGTTGATGTTAAGGATCTGGTGCTAGAACCTTTAGCTTCCAGTTATTCAGTACTCAGTGAAGATGAAAAAGAATTGGGTGTTGTGGTGATGGATATGGGAGGTGGTACAACTGATATTGCCATGTTCTTTGAAGGATGTATTCGGCATACAGCTGTTGTTGCTTTGGGCGGTGGTAATGTTACTAATGACATCGCACTTTGTCTGCGTACCCCAATCGATCAGGCGGAAATGGTTAAAATTAAATATGGATGCGCATTGCCTTCGTTTATAGAAGATACGGAACAAACCATTGAAATCCCGGGTGTCGGAGGGCGTCCTCCACGGAAAGTAGCGCAAGAATTGTTGGTGGACATTATTCATCCCCGAATGGAGGAGATTTATCGTCTCGCTGCTGGTGAAATTCGAAAATCTGAATTTGCCAATTTGATGACCGCTGGAATTGTTATCACAGGAGGTTGTGCACTGATTAAAGGGGCTGTTGAGTTGGCTGAAGAAGTATTTGACATGCCGGTTAAATTAGGGATTCCCAAGGGTTTCAGTGGACTTATTGATCTGGCAAAAAGTCCTATTCATGCGACTGGGGTAGGATTAATTCTATACGCACTGGCTAACCGTTATGAGCTAGAAGGAATTCTAAGTGCAGGTGAAGTAGGCTTATTTGAACGGATCTGGGAACGGATGAAGAATTGGTTTAGTTAATTAGAAAATATACAATGAATTGAAATTGAAAGAGTGGCAGAAGCAGTAATTATATCTTTTGAGAACGACGGCTATTGCCATTGCAATTGTTACTTTGGCTACAAATTAATATTTTCATCTAATAATTGTTTAAAAAATAGAAAAAAATAATATCGCGAATAAAATTTCCCATCCAATAAGGAGGGCTTAATATGAGTTTGACATTTGATTTTGATGAAACAAACACACCGACTGCAAAGATGAAAGTTATGGGAGTTGGTGGAGCTGGCGGCAATGCCGTGAATCGGATGATTCATGCTGGTTTGACAGGTGTCGAATTTATCGCCGTGAATACTGACCTTCAGGCGTTAAATACCTGTAAAGCTCCAATCCGCATACAGATCGGGAAAAACCTGACTAAGGGATTGGGTGCTGGTGCTAATCCCGATGTCGGTCGACGGGCTATTGAAGAAGATAAAGATGCTGCGTTCAATGCATTGAAAGATACGGATATGGTTTTTGTGACGGCTGGAATGGGAGGTGGCACGGGAACCGGAGCTGCCCCGATTTTGGCTGAAATTGCGAAGGATCTGGGTGCTTTAACAGTTGCGATTGTCACCAAACCGTTTCTTTTCGAGGGACCAAAACGCATGAACCGTGCTGAAGAAGGTCTTACCGAATTGAAAGAACGAGTCGATACATTAATCGTCATTCCCAATCAGCGGCTATTGTCAATCGTATCAAAAGATACTCGATTGAACAAAGCATTTCAGATGGCTGATGAAGTCCTGTATAATGCGACCAAAGGTATTTCTGATCTGATCTCAGTACCGGGATTAATCAATCTTGATTTTGCGGATGTGAAGACGGTCATGTCGGAGATGGGCGATGCTTTGATGGGTTCTGCGGTTGCATCAGGAGAAGATCGGGCTATTGAAGCAGCGCAGAATGCCATCCGTAGTCCATTATTAGAAGACATCTCCATAGTCGGGGCACTTGGCTTGCTAGTCAATATTACTGGTGGTGATGATCTGACACTCTCTGAAGTCGATGCAGCGACGAATATTATCCAACAGGCTGTTGGTGAAGAAGCAAACGTGATTTTTGGTGCGGTGATTGATGAGCAATTTAAAGAGCAAATACGAGTTACAGTTATTGCAACGGGTTTTAATCATAATGGACGAAAATCTAAATCACCATTGGCTCGGAGAAAAATGGATTTTATCCATTCTTCAATAGACTATCTTGATATTCCGACCTATCAGCGTCAGGCTGCTGATAATGATAACGGTAATGGTCGTGAACTGGAACTCGATTTGCAAGAAGAAGCTGTCGATAAAAAATCTGATAATTATGAATTGCCGACTTTCCTACGCCGCCGTATGGAAATGTAGCCGGTGAGTGGTGATTGGTGAATTGTGAGTGACACCACTGCTATCTGCAGGTGGCTCAGGTTTGGTTAACCCCAATTATCTGATATAATGTAGGAATTACAATAATAAAATATCATGCCGATGACTCTGGTGGTATAGATTTTCTCAGATTTATTTTATGTTCTAACTTTAGTCATTGAGATAAGTGCTGCAAAGATCGACGTTTTCAGTACTGAACTTCCGCCATTTTTTTGGTGGATCCTTCGTGTGCTAAAATTTTTATATGAGGAAAATATCTAGATATATCGATTTCCGAGCTTTTAGGGACAATATATTATCCCGAGAAAAAAATCAGGTTGAAATCCAATCCGAAGCTTTATTGTCTGTCGCGCTTGTGTTTCCGAATACGTATGCCGTGGGAATAGCGAATTTAGGTTTTCAAACTATATATCGGTTATTTAATGAATTCCCTGGTGTGCGCTGTGAGCGCGCTTTTTTGTATCAACAATTTCCTAATGTTAGCAAGACGATTGAGTCTGATGAAGAACTGAGAAATTTTGATATTGTCGCTTTTTCAATTTCCTATGAACTGGACTTCCCAAATCTGGTTCAAATTCTAATTAATGCCGGCATTACTCCTTTTTCTTCGAAACGGCATCCGTTAGAGCCATTAGTCATGGCAGGGGGAGCTATCGCCTTTATGAATCCCACACCTATTGAGCCATGTATTGATTTTTTTTATTTGGGCGAGATTGAGCCCCGACTGCAGCGATTGGTAGAGCTACTCCTCCAATTTAAAAAGCAGCATCTAAAACGCACCGAAATTTTGGACACGCTCCATAATGAAGATGGGATCTACGTTCCTGAAAGATATTTTAAAAATCAAAAAATAAATAAAATTTATCAATCCCCCAAAGAAAGTTCCCCTCAGTATTCCCCTGTTATCAGTCCTGACAGTCATTTTAAAAATATGTTTCTCGTTGAAGTCGGACGAGGTTGTGGCAGATACTGTAATTTTTGTGCAGCAAGCCATATTTACCACCCGTTTCGTGTTTTTTCTCTCGATAAAATTTTAAGCACCATAGAAACACATTGCCAGGATGCAATAAGAGTCGGTCTAATCGGTGCCGCACTTTCAGATTATCCACAGCTACATCAATTAAGTGATGAATTAGTTAAGCAAGGTTTTGAATTAGGTCTCTCTTCATTCCGTTTGGACATGATTACTCCCTCATTTCTTGAAATTTTAGAGCAGGGAAAAGTCAAAACACTCACCTTTGCCCCGGAAGCTGGTACAGAAAGGCTGCGAAACCGAATTCATAAAAACTTATTAGATCAGCAAATCATTGATGCAGCGTATGCTATCGCAGATTCTCAAATCAGTCAATTAAAGCTCTATTTTATGATTGGTCTGCCTGATGAAAGGGAGGAGGATATTGAAAGTATTGTCATTTTGGTCAGGAAAATTTATCAGATATTGTCTCAAAGTAAGAAAAGCACATCTATTACGGTGAGCGTTAATACGTTTATACCCAAGCCATTTACGTCGTTCCAGTGGTACCGGATGGAGAGGGTGAGCGAGATTCGCCCTAAAAGGAAATATCTGGAGCGAGAATTAAGAAAAATTCCTGGTGTGCAATTTACTCAAAAAAATATGAAAGATGAAATTTTACAAGGAATATTCTCCCTGGGCGATCGAAGTATAGCAGAGGGAATTTATTATAAAATTAAAAATAATGTTGAATGGCAAACTGCGTGGCAGCATAGTGGTATTGATGTGGAATCTATTTTATACAATCCACGAATGTTTGAGGATGAACTCCCATGGGATTTTATCCAATATGGCATTTCGAAAGAGAGATTATGGAAGAATTGGATGCAGGTTAAAAAATAGCAACCAGATTGTCCGGGGGACATCGCAGGGGTATATGCTCAACAAAATTAGAATCTACAATAATTCCAAATCCGTATCACCATTTTATCAAATAACTCCTTTGCCTTGGCAAGGTTCTTCCGTCCGTTTCCATCTTTAGCATAAAAAAGCTGGGCTTTAAATGAATCTAGTTTGGGATCGCGCCTGTGATACTCCGTTTCAACAATCAGTTTTTTGGCGTCTCCAGATGTTCTTGGGCAATTTGAACATCCCTATTGGCACATGCATGATAAAAGCTGTTGTCAAAACAGATTGGCGCAGCTTTCGTTCAAAATGATGAAAAATCAACCATAAATGCTTCGAAAAATTTTAATTATGGATTCTGTATTATATATAATTTATATCTAAAAATCGGATTTAACTTTTATCAAATTCAGCAAGATTTCATTATGGGAAACGTGCTCGAATATTGCTGGATTAATCTTGTCAAAAATTCTGCAACCAGGACAAGAAGGTCTCATCCTTGGATTAACCACGAAATACGCTGTCATACACCCCGTGACGGAAATCTCTTCTTCGGCAGACTTCATTTTGATAGCAAAGGGAATCTCTGCCTGAACGACCAACCTAATTATTCTGACTATGGCGTGGAATACACTTTTGCTGAAGCGAACAAGGGTGAAATTGCGCCTGAGAATTTCAAGTTTAGTGTACCGATAGAGGGACTTGAAGGGATATGAGGAGACATTAGAGAATGTAGCACAAGATGGCATCTTGCGCTACGATACTAGCTTCTTAATATAATTCTGATGTAATTAAAATTTGATACTATCTTAGCAACATCATCTTTCTTGTTTCTGAATATGATCCTGCCTTGATCTTATAAAAATAAACACCGCTTATATTTTTGCTTGCATTCCAGCTAAACTCATATCTTCCTGGCTTCAATTCCTCATTGACAAGTGTTGTGATCTCTCTGCCAAGAATATTGAAAATTGTCAATTTTACATGTGACAATTTTGGTATTTCAAATTTAATTCTTGTCACAGGATTAAATGGGTTAGGATAATTTTGACTGAGGCTGAAAGTTAATGGCTCTTGGATAATGGTAACTTCTACTTCAGGTGAATTTTCAAATTTTCCGTTAAAATCAATTTGTTTGAGCCGATATTTTAAATCAATTGAATTATCGGGTAATTGTTCAACGAGAGTATTCAAACTATCTGTAAGAGTATATTTTTGCGGAATGGTAGTCGTGCCATTTCCTTTCACAAAACCGATCTTTTCCCATGTATCCAAAGTTGCTCTTTCAACCTCAAAACCGTAATTATTTGTTTCGGTAACCGTTTGCCAGTCTAGGATTACATTCATGGTCGTTTGAACAAATTGTATTGTGAAAAAGGCAAGTTCCACAGAAGTTGGGGTCCATTCGACACTCCAGTCATATAAAATGGGCGTTTGATTACCATAAGAATTTAATAATATCGCTTTTAATTTGATACTATTTATATTCTTACCTATTCCAGCATTGTTAAGAAGTGTGCCAGAAGAAACATCTGCTTTTAATACCGAATCAGTACTACTAAGTATATCTATGTGAATCGAAGTACCAGGCGAACTTGTATTTGTCCCAAAATTTAAGACGCTCCAATATTGATCTGCTGGCTTAATAATATCTGGAGTAATTGAAGTTCCAAATAACGCATAGCTAATTCCATTATAGCCAACTGGAGGGTATGTTATACCCGTTGTTAAAGGAGCATCAAGCCTAATTTTTCCCTTACCTCCTGTGCCCCCTTGGGCAGATCCTACACCATGTCCCCCACCATAAGCATTTAAAAAATTGTTCCCCAAATCTAAATTTTTAGTAGTAATAATATATATTGTTCCTCCGGCTCCTCCTCCACCTCCACCATTATTTTGTCCATTTTGGCCGTTTTCACCATCCGCTATTATATTCCCTATAATATTAAGTAAATCACAAGAAATATAGATGATACCTCCTCCATCGCCACCTTTTCCACTGACTCCACCATACGTATCTCCACTTCCTCCAGCACCACCCATAAAAAGTTTTGCCAAAAATTGATTCCCAGCAGTTTCACCTCCATAACCTCCCTCAATAGGATATCCCCATGTATTGTAAGTAGTCTTACCATCTGTTCCACTGGTACCATAACCACCACCTCCACCACCGGCAGATGAATAAGTGACTTCCATCATCCCCGTTCCACCGCCATTAGAATTATTAAAATAGACTCCTTGGGAACCTGTTCCAAAAAATCCTTCCCCTTGATAACCATTAGTCCAACCTCCTACAGCACTAGCTCCCCCTATAAATCCTTTGTATGAAGCATCTATTTTTGCTAATGCAAGAACTTGAACTAATCCTCTTGCTCTAAAAATTAAAACTCCACCAGTGTCACCATCCCAATCATCACATGTCATGGTACCACCATAGTCAACTATAACATTATTATAATTTGGTATTTTTACTACCTGATGTTTTTTGCCAAAAGAGTCATAATTATTTTTTAAATTTTCGTCTAAAATTAATGCAGTTGCTGTTTTAAATTTGATTCTTTTAAATTCGTATTGTCCTGCAATATTATTATTTAAATCTGTATTTAAATCTTGTATCGTTATTATAATTATTTCATCACCAATATTAAAACCACTAGAAGAACTGACCTGAATTGCATTTTGCCCGTTCGGATTATCTTCTATTACACTAGTTTTAACAATATCAATTTTTGTAGTTCCTCCTGGGGAAATATAAATATTTCCATCTTTCCCATTACCTACATCATTTTTTAATTTTATTTCATCATTAATTGTATTAATGTTAAAATTATTGTTATTGTTGAAATCATAAGATGTAGTCTGTGAAAATTGCCCAGTTAAAAAGAAAATTTACTAATAATTGACAAGAAGATTAGTAGAAATAGTTTGTTTTTCATCGCTGTAACCTCCAAATTTTATGAACCAAGTTATAATTCCAATAAAATTTTCATCTCAATAAGTTATTGCTGTCGCCAATTTGCTTGCTTTAATCTCACTGTTTTGATTCCTCCGTAAATATTTCCCAAGTAAAAAGGCAGGGTAAACATGCTTAAAAAAGTTGCCCCCAAATAGGATTCGTTTTGAACCAGTTCTACTGTTCCCCCGATTAATAATAAATTGGTCAGAAGTGCTGACAGCGCATCTTTAAACTCACCACCGATTAAATAGCCTGAGCCAGGTAAAAGTGCACCGCTAATCCCTGCCAAAAAAGGTGAACCGGGTGGGACTTTTTTAATTCAGCAACTATTTTATTCATCTTTTCTGACAATTTGAAATTGTTATGCCGCTCCAATATCATTGACCCGTTTTCAAAATCTCCAGACCCAATATCTTGATAAAGATAAACCGGGATGACATCGCATCAACCGATCACTAGTCATCATCATCCCTTTGATAAAACCATAATCCGACAAAGCCTGGCTGGCATAATGCGAACAGGAGGGATAAAATCCGCATTGCGAATAATTAGCTCGAATCGGTGAAGCATAATTTTGATAAAGCCTTAAATAGTATCCCGTGCTTTTTACCATAAACTCATCTGAATAAGTCTTGAAACTCATCAGTATGAAGAAAACGATTATAAAATGAAATATCCTTTTCATAAAATATTTACCTATTCGCTAAAAAGATTACTATTGGAAACAATCTCTATTGCCCATTGATTATTCTTTTTATCACCTTTTAAAACAAATGGTACCTTTTTGTCTGTGAGAACAGCAATATCCGTAAAAGGAAATTCATTTAATTTGATCATGCGATTTTTTTGTGCTAATTAATCAAAATCGATAAGATATACTCCCCTTTTATCACTTGAAGGGGCTGAAAAGAAGATGAGTTTATTGTAATTTTCCAGGTAGTATACTTTTGCCAGCCATGGACACTTGGTACGATGTTCAAGAAACCATGAGAATTTCTCTAATCCCCTGGGATCAAGGTCTAAACTATTGGCATCAATTATCGTGTCCCCTTTCTTATAAATAATAGATTCCCTGGTGCTTGTAGCTGTTTTTGACATCGTTTGGGTACCCAAACCAATTTGTGAACGTTGTGTTTCTGTAAAATAAGATAATTTGAAAATAGCGCCATCCAATAATTGTTTAGCCAATGTTAATTCATATTGATCCGTTGTTCCACCGCAGGGAGTAGCTGCCATACAAGCCCCGATGCGAGCAGTACCTGCGCCCATCATTTCGACATTTTGTTCATCCCAGAACAGGTTGGCGTAACGTTCTTCGCTGCTGGTCTCTTCAATTAACGAAATACTTTTTTTGTTCTTGATTGCGTAAATTCTCGTCATGTAGGCAGCACCGCTTTTTTCTGCCGTACCTAGCACTAATCCCTTTTTTGAATAATCAATGAAGTATGGCTCACCTCGAATTTTCGATCGGTCAATGGGAATTGATCCTTTGATAGTGCCGGAGATATCTAATTCAGGTAGCGTTGGTCCACAGCCAGCTAAAACGAAAAGAAATAAAACAACTAATAAAACTTTGATATTGTGTTTTTCCATATTGCCCCCACACAATTAAGAGTTACATAGATTTGATAGATTAGTATAAATTAATGATCATATAATCAACTGACGAAACTTTTATGTACCAAAATTTTAGTTTTAATAAAAGTTATTAGCAATGCTTCAGATTGATTATTTCTAAATCTACTATAGTATTATATCTTTCAAGATTGTTAATTTCACCAAGTTCGGTTTAATCACAGCTTCCCTAATAATTAACCACCGCCGTCTGTACACTATCAGCACAAACTTTCATTTCAACAGTAAGATTCGTGCTATCACCATCATAATCATTTTTTCCAATCGCCTGAATGATCAGAAAATCATTGTTTCCTGACACGACAATTTTAAAAGTGCCATTTACATTGTGTGGTTTGATAAGTAATTTTTCGATATCCTTCGGATCAGTTGTTAACCCGGAAAATGAATAGCCGCCACCTTCAAGACTTTTAGGCTTGAAGTAATATGCCTGAGCCTTAGTCGAAATTTCTAATAAATCCAATGTCAGCGCATTAATATCTGCTTCCATGGATGAAGATTCAAATTTCTGAATTAACCATCTTTTAATGTTAGCTTTTTGAATCAGACATCAGGATATTCTCATGATGTAATTTTTCAAGAACTTGATTGGTTTTATGTAGAGAAATTTTTGGGGTGGGTCACAATCTATTATGGGGCGTCGAGCGTTGAACGAGGGCGATATTGAATACACACCACATTCTAAACATTACATCTTGCGTATTACACCTTACACATTATGTTTTATGATTTATTCACCATTCGTCAATTTACAGAGCAGGCTTATTAATTACTTTTGTTTATCAATGCCATACTGCTTCATCTTTTTCCACAAATGGCTACGATCAATGCCTAAAACGGCTGCGGTTTCAAGAATTTTCCAATCATTAGAAATGAGGGTTTTGAGGATAAACTCTCGCTCAAATTGTTGGCGAGCCTCACTGAGGGTTTTAAAGTGAGAGCTTTCTTGATCGGGAATATTTTTTTTTATAGTATGACAGGCATCTCTCGCACTGATTGTATCGCTATCACTTAAAACAACCAATCGTTCAATCGCATTTTGCAATTCTCGAACATTTCCCGGCCAATCATGTTCAATAAATACCTTCGTGGCGCCCCTGGAAATTTTTCTGGGTTCTATCCGTTTTTCATTGCTTAATTTTTTTAGAAAAAATTCTACCAGTAGCGGAATATCTTCGCGCCGCTGACGTAATGGCGGAACTTCAATGGTAATAACGTTTAATCGATAATACAAATCCTGCCGGAAGTTGCCTTCTGTTATTTCTTGTTCAAGGTTCTTGTTCGTTGCGGAGATCACCTGGACATCGATTGGAACAGGTTGTTCACCTCCCACCCGCTCAATCACACTATTTTCCAGGACGCGCAAAATCTTGGCTTGCATCATCAGGCTGGTGTTACCTATCTCATCTAAAAACAAGGTTCCACGGTTAGCTTGCTCGAATTTACCGCGATGAGATGTATATGCTCCAGTGAATGCGCCTTTCTGATGACCAAAAAGCTCGCTTTCGATCAAATTTTCCGGGATGGCGGCACAATTTACAGCAACAAAAGGCTCGGATGCCAGAGAACTGTTGTGATGAATTGCCCGAGCAATCAGTTCCTTGCCAGTGCCATTCTCACCTACGATTAGTACCTTGCTATGACTGGCTGCTGCTTTGTCAATCAAGCGATAAATTTCTTGCATAGCAGGACTCGTACCAACCATTTTATAGCGACCCCTGGCTTCTTCGACCAAACGATCTCGTTGACGCACTAAAAACAATTTCTCCACAGCATTCCGCACCGTTAACAGAGTCCGCTGGGTTTCAAGAGGCTTTTCAAGAAAATCATAAGCACCCAGTTTTGTGGCTTCAACTGCCTGCTGGATTGTCCCCTTACCACTGATGATAACCACGCCGATTTGGGGAAATTCAGTAGCAGCTTTTCTTAATACATCCATGCCATTTACTCGTGGCAGTTCCAGATCCAGTAACATTAGATCAATGGAACGTAGAGAAAGGATATCCAACGCCGTTTTACCATCCGTTGCTTCTTCAATGGCATACCCGGCATCATTGAGAATCTCTCTGAGGCTTTGTCGCACATATAAATCATCATCGACAATTAAAATTGTTGCACAATTGAATCGCATAGGTTTCCTCTTTAAAACATTTTTGTTAGAACGCTGATGACGTGGAATACGCGGATTTTTACGGATAAAAAAGTGAAGGTGAGACATCAGACATGAGACGATAGAAGTTACACTCTTTACTTTTCACGTCTCACGTTTGACATTTCACGTTCTTGAAAGTGCAATCTTTGTGCCAGAATAGTTCCTATTCTAAATCGTGGGTATATAAATGCAGAACGCGGTACCAGAACCAGGCTCACTCTCGACTTCGATATAGCCGCCATGATCGTCCACCGTTTTTTTAACATAAGCCAATCCAAATCCATTACCGCACTCTGTTTTAGTAAAATCAGGCTCGAATAAATGCTCACGGTCAGCAGCCGAAATCCCAATACCAGTATCAAGCACTTCAATCAACACATAATCTTTAACAGTTTGTCCATTGCCAGGAAAAGACAATCCCTGCAAAAATTGGGTAGATATGGTGATCTCGCCACCGTCAGGCATAGCATTGACAGAATTGGAGACTATGTTTTCCATCACAGACCTCATAGCGTCGTGATCGATCTTCACAATCGGCAAGTTTACGCTTAATTTTTTATGGAGTTGAATATCTGGTGGTAATCCAAGTTGGATGATATTCGTAGTTTCATTTAAAAATTCATTTATATCCGTATTGACTAAATTTAAGTTTTCAACATTGACAAATTTCATAAGATTTTTTGAAATCCGTCTAAGTGATTCAATCCTTTCGATAATTCTCGCCACATAGCGATCAAGTTCCTCAACTGTTTGAGGAGATGGTTCCCGGTAGAGTTTTGGCATGCGCTGCAGCGTCAGCAACATGGCGCTCAATGGATTTTTGATGTCATGGGCAGTCTTTTGAGCCATTTTGCACCAGGTTTTCGCCTGCAATGTTTCATCATCATAAGATTTATCGATAACCGTAACTAACCAGAAACGTTTCATTCCCATTATAACTGGCATAGGATCCATTATTAATTGTACATTTCGCTTATGATTATTTAAGTTTAACATTAAGATTTTTTCGTAACGACGAGGTGGACTGAACATCGTATCATTAAGAAACGTCAATATTTCAGGAAAACGAGAGAACAAGTTAGTTAAACGGCGTTTACGATTTTTCTCTAGTTCAGGAATGCCCATCCACTGTCGAAGGGTGCGGTTCATGATATAAATTTTTTGCTTGGCGTCGAACAATAAAAATCCACGAATATCACTATCTATCGCTAATGATTGAATATGATGAAATAATCGATTTTGCCAGCTTAAATTGGTAATAAATTTCCCTAAAACAAAGAATATCCCTCCTGCAAGGACGTATAAGACAATCAGGTAATATCGATTTACTAAATAAAAACGATTTTTAACCAATTGAACTAATACATAGTGATTATCAACTCTCATCACGATTTGAGGTGGTAGAGTATCACCTCGATGAATGATTCCCAAACATCGCATACCCGGGAAAACTGCTTTGATCTTCAATTCGGGATTCAGTAGAAAATCACCTTCATAACAACAAGCTACGATTTCATCGATCCCATCCTTATCAACATCAGGCAAGGTTTTTATGGTGTTAAGAGCTAATGGAAATACACGATGTATCTGTTCATCAAAATTATGATTCAATACCATGATCTCATTTTTTGATCGAATGGCAACAATTTCTCGTCGGGTATCCCGGTTAAGATTTGTCGTTATGACAGTAGATATGGGTGTATTAAGCGACCATTTTTTTATTTCTTTGAAGGTAAATGGGTCTAATTCTACTATCTTTGGTCTTATTATTCGTTCGGAAGTACATTCTGTCCATGCCAATAATTCTTTCTTAGCATCGCCATCAAAATCTTCATAACATAACCAATAATTTGAGAATTTACTACTTATTTTCTGATGCCTGTTAACCCCAGGAGCTGGACTCAAGTCAAAAACTATCAAATAACTGTATTGATCATCAAAACCGCCCGCATTTGCCCCATTATTAGGTGCAGTTCCGAAACATAAAATCTCCACCTGCCCATCTCCATCAAAATCATCCAGAAAGTTATCGCGTGGCGGTGATCCGATGATCGATTTGCCAATCAATTCACCATGTGGAAGTGAATGAACCAGAATACCCCTAGGCAGCCTGGCATAGCCGGTTGTGATAACCGTAATCAATTCTCTAACACCATCTTTGTCCAGATCGTGAATATAGCAACCTCTTATCTGGGGATCCCAATTCATGGTCCCTCCATCCTCAATGCGTGGTCTGCCATCAATTAGGAAAAAATAAAACAACTTTTTACCGCGATCATTGACAAAACTTACAAACAGCGAATCGTTCTGTACAAAAGGGACAAGGATTTCCAGAATCCCATCATCATTATAATCCAGTGGAAAGATGGAATCAATAATTCTACCTGGATAATTAATTTGTTCAATTACCTTTCCCTCAAAAGTCAACAGCAAAATGAAAGACGCAGACTTTCCTGGCGCTAATGAAGTATCAATCGTTATAATTTCAGTAAAACCATTCCCATCCAGATCTGCCAGAATGATATGATCACCAGCTAAGTTTAGAACATTTTTAAAGTTATAGGGCTGCTTATCTGGCTGAAGCAGTGTAGATTTTGGAGACGAGCAATTACATGCAAATAATAATAAGAGCAAAAAGCGTGAAAAAATTATTAAATATCTTTGCATCGTTTCCTCAAACCAAACTTGTCTCATTGTTGACCTGCCTAAACATTAAGATTTTTAATAAAATAATACCTTCAAATAAATCTTTATGCGTGATTTAAAATTGACCATTTTTTTCAATTTACGATTATAAATAGGATTTTTGAATTTTCCAATGATTTCATCAGAAAATTAACATAATTTTATTGTAATATTAGACTCATATTGCCACCATGGAACACCATTCCTTTATTATCTCCTTGTCCAAAATTATTCATAACTAAAAATGCTAGACAACTTTACCTCATTTTTCACGTACAAGCTGAAAAAATAAACTAATCATTTTAACTTAAATTATTTTAACAAATATATGGCACCTAATCTACTCTGGAGGACTTAATGCCAAAACAACATCTCCCAATGATTATTCTTACTATTCTTCTTTGCACAACTGCTATTCAAGCCATCGAACCCCTTAGACCGTTTCGTACCAACACATCCCCAACCATCAACGGAATACTGGATGATCCTGTATGGCAGCAGGCGCCGTTTGAAACAGGCTTCATCATTTATCATCCTGATTACGGCTCGCCCATGTCTGAGGATACTAAAGTCTGGTATGCTTACGACAGGGAAAATCTCTACTTTGCTTTCAAATGCTACGACAGTGAGCCTGATAAAATCAAAACGTCGGTCACTGCCCGGGATAAAATTCGTCCTGATGATTGGATTTGCATCAATCTGGATACGTTTAATGATCAGCAAGCGATCTATGCGCTTTACGTCAATCCAGCGGGAATCCAGATGGATAGTCGGGCAACCATGACGGATGAAGATCTGAGTATTGATGTGGTGTGGTACAGTGGGGGAAGGATTGATAATGATGGGTATTCTATTGAGCTGCAAATTCCGTTCAAAAGTATTCGATTCTCGCACAAAGAACCTGTGGAAATGGGAGTGATTTTTGAGCGCTATATCAGCCGTAAATCAGAAGCAGGCACGTATCCTGCGCTTGATCCGAAATGGGGACATAATTTTATCACGCAGACGAGACCGCTGATTTATGAGAATGTGAAACATTACCGCCTCGTAGAAATCCTACCTGCCGTGACGTATGCCAACAAAAGCGCCATCGATCAAGACAAATTGAAAACTGAAAAGGACAAAGGTGAATTCAGTCTCACCGGAAAATATGGGATCACTTCTCACCTGGTTTTTGATGGCACAATCAATCCTGATTTCAGCCAGGTGGAAGCCGATGCCGGTCAGGTGGAATTTAACCAGCGGTTTGCGCTTTATTATGAAGAAAAGCGACCATTTTTCCTCGAAGGAAGGGAGAATTTTATTTTTGGTGGTCACACTGAAGGTGATCCACTCGGTGCTATCGTTCATACTCGAACTATTGTTGATCCGATGGTTGGGTTGAAGTTGACAGGAAAAATCGGGAAAAAGAATACCCTGGCTTCGATTTACGCTATGGATGAATTACTCGACAATCAACAACAAGGCGATTATGCCCATATCAGTATTCTGCGCTATAAACGTGCTCTGACGCAGGATAGCTTTATCGGTGGATTTTGTACGGGACGAAAACCTGACAAAGGTTATAATACAGTAGTCGGCTCCGATGGGCAAATCAGAATCAACCGTTCAAGTCATATCGAATTTCACGGATTCTTATCAAATAGTGATAGCCTGGGATTGAAGAAAAAAAATGGGCACGCCCTTGGCTTGAAATATTATTATCTCAACCGGGATTGGCATACCGTTGCACGGCTGCACGATCTTTCCCAGGATTTTAATACCGAGACGGGTTATGTGACTCGCGCAGGCATCACCCGAATGCGGGTCGGCGTAATTCGCATGTTGTATCCCAAATCAAATGTAATCAAACGAATCGATCCGTTGATGAACAACCAGTTTATCTGGGATAAAGAGAGTGAGCAATGGGAGCATAGTAATGAGATTTACTTGTCCTTTTTATTTCCAAGAAGTTCCAGCATTCGCTTAGGATTTGCCTATTCTCATGAAATCTTTTTGGAAGAGAAATTCAATACCAGCAATGTAACCATAAATGGAAGCAGTCAATTTACCAGGCAGCTTTACTTTGATTTCTATTTTCGATATGGGAAAAAGATTCGGTATAGTTATGATCCAGCGATTCCTCCTTATCAAGGTAAGGGTAGCCTGGCTGAGGTAAATATGGTTTATCAACCGTCTGGAAAATTTAATTCAACCTTTGGCTTTACTTTTAGTGATCTGTATCGGGACGATGATAACGAGAAAATTTTTAACTACCCCATTGTTCGAAGTAAAAACACCTATCAATTTAACAAGTACCTGTTTTTCAGAATTATTTTAGAGTATACTGCTTATGATAATTATGAAAAAGATGAAAGAAGCAGGGAGTTGACGACAGATTTCCTGATTTCTTTTACTTACATTCCTGGTACCGTGATTCATCTCGGTTATGGCTCGCTATACGATAAGATCAAATGGGAGAATGACAACTATGTCGATAGTGACCGATTTCTTGAAACACAGCGGGGATTTTTCTTTAAGACGTCTTATTTGTGGAGGATGTAATGGAAACGCAAGAATGGTGGAATACTGGAACAGTGGAATAATGGAATAATAGAAAAGTGGCGTTAATATTCCAACATTCCAATATTCCAATTAACAATAGGTGACGATTATGATCAATTTCACCAAAATTTTAATTGACGGAACCATACTTGCAGTTGTTGGTTCGATTTACTTGCTCGCCATGTTGTGGTTCAATCCACGCCTGTCGTTGAACGATCTTCCTGAGGATATTAAAAATGCTGTGCCACCGTGGAATAAGAAGGAGAAGATTAAATCGATACTTTTTGGAATACCATTTTTTATTCTGGTGATTGGCTTCCCGTTCTTTTCAACGCTGGCGCTGAAAAACCAGTATGGCAGCACCATTTCATTTTTTGCCCTGTTCATCAATGCCTTCGGTGTCATCATGATCTTCAATGTTGTTGAGGTCGGTTTTGTTGATCTATTGCTGCTCTGCAAAATCCGACCAAAATTTATGACCATTCCTCAGACAAAGGGGCTGGCTGGCTCCAAAGATTATTGGCACCAGATTCGAGCCCATTTGAGGGGGACGGTTTTGATGGGAGTTTTGTGTGTGATTATTGCTGGTGTTGTTTATTTTATTTGAGAAGCTGCTGAGAAAAAAATAGCTAAATTCCAAATATTCAATGATCGAAACAGATTTGATTGAAATTATTAGAAAGTCTTAAATAATTTTTTTTCCAACGGATGATAAAACGCCAACGTATAAAAACAAAATATATCAACATCTGTTATTGTCTTATCATCAGTTGGAACGATTGATCAATTTCAAAAAAAATATTAAACAATATTCTTAATTTCCGTATAAAAATTAAACTAAAAAGAATTGATATATGGAATAAAATTGTAAATTCTATCCATGAACAATAACGAAAAATCATTGCTCCACAAAATAAAACAATCGGACAGGAATGCCTTCCAGCAAATGTTCAATAAATATCACCCCATTCTATTCCGCTACATTTTTTATCGCACCAAGAATTACAGCTTAGCCCAGGATATTGTACAGGAGACTTTTTTGAAGGTATGGCTAAACAGGAAGTCTTTGCAGCCGAAGTTGGCGTTTTTTTCTTATATTGTTAAAATTAGCAGTAATCTTGTTAAAGATCATTATAAGCACGAGCAGGTGAGGAGCAAATATAAAAATTCAATTCCGATGATTGAAAATTCAATAAATGACGATCCTGATGCTGCTTTAGATGTTAATTTATTGGAGCAACAGATTAATAACACTGTCAATAATAACCTGCCAGAAAAATGTCGGACGATTTTTATACTGAGCCGAGTTGAAGGGAAGTCGAATCAAGAAATTGCCGATCTACTGAACATCTCCAAAAAGACCGTTGAAAACCAGCTCTATCATGCCTTGAAAGTCCT
>JABAOC010002585.1_pt2 | contig 89177 bp, 71 predicted proteins | sample 7062161 | NCBI WGS metagenome assembly JABAOC01 (sample SAMN14538625, study PRJNA623070) | marine sediment metagenome | biome: marine biome [ENVO:00000428]; feature: marine pelagic biome [ENVO:01000023]; material: deep marine sediment [ENVO:00002113] | place: India: Gulf of Khambhat ... | reverse complement strand
TCGAATAATATTCAGCTCAAATACTTGTTTATTCAACTCAGATTAATTGGACAACAAGGTTATTGTCAAAAAATGCTCGGCTGACTTTAAGTGGGTTATTTTCTAATAATCATTAGAACTTTCGTTGATTGAGATAAATAGTTCTTAATCCTGGTGAGGAGGAATTTCCTAATGGGGAAACAAAGAAAAAGTAAAAATATGATTTCTTGGATAGCCATAACCTTTTTATTCTTTATGTTGTTTAGCTGTTCAAAAGAGAAAGTAAATGAGCAACTGAAAAAAGACCAAATAATTGGTGTTAAAATTTATGCTCATGAGACAAGCCTTCCCGGATTGTTCAAAGAATGGCGCTCTTTGGGTATCAATACAGCTTTTATAAGTATTTCTTTAGGCTCTAATAAGGTATTCATGGAATTAGCGAAAAGGAACAATATTTCGACTTACATAATTTTGCCGGTCTTTTATAACCCGGAGGAACTCCAGAAAAGGCCAAATTTATTTGCTATCACAAATACCGGAGAAATAGCAAACGAAGAGTGGGTAAGTTTTGTATGCCCGGCTCGTGAGGATTACAGGAGGCAGAGAATTGAATACATAAAGGATCTTATCAGACAATTAGATCCCGACGGTTTGAGCCTGGATTTTATTCGTTATTTTGTTTTCTGGGAGAAGATTTATCCGGATAGGACATTAAATTCCATCGCAAACTCTTGCTTCGATTCGCATTGTTTAGATAAGTTTCAAAAAGATACAAATATAAGGATACCTCAGAGGATTTCTGGCGTTAGTGAAAGAGCAAGATGGATTATTGGAAACCATGTTCGAGAATGGACTGATTGGAAATGTATGATAATTAGCAGCATGGTAAAAGATGTAACAGAAGAAGCAAGAAAAATAAAGCCTGATATAATTATAAATGTCCATGCCGTTCCCTGGAGGGAAAACGATTTTGGTGGAGCAATTAAGATTATAGCAGGTCAAGATTTTGCTGAGATAGCTCGGTATACAGACTTTCTTTCCCCGATGTGCTATTCCCATATGTTGAAAAGAAAACCTTCCTGGATAAATTCAGTGGTTAAGGATATTTACAATCAGACAAATAGTAAAATTATTCCTAGCATTCAAGTGAAGGAGGCTTATCTGAAAGATAAACTTTCGACAAGCGATTTTAGAAAATCGCTGGCTGAGGCATTAAAAGCGCCTTCAAAAGGAGTAGTCTTTTGGTCTTGGGAAGCACTAGATAAAGATCCTGAAAAGAAAGATGAAATAAGAGCTTTGATGCAAACAACGAGTCGCTAAGTTCAGAATACTTTTAAAATTCATTTTATGAGGAGGATTTTATCAATGAAATATCTCAAGCTTAAACAAAATCTATTATTTGTTTTTTTATTTTTTCTACTTGTTTTGAGTTTTTTTTCCTGTCAAAAATCTGGAGAGGCATTCCAATATGAAATATTGCTTGATGAAGGTTGGCATATTCGTTCATCAGCCGAATTTAATCTAAACGGTGAAGCGATATCCGATCCTGAACTTGATTTAAAGGGGTGGTATTCTGCATCTGTTCCGACTACTGTTTTAGCCGCCCTAGTAAAAAACGGCGTGTACAAGGATGCGTATTTTGGAAAAAACTTAGAAAAAATCCCAACAGAGCCGTTTGAACATTCCTGGTGGTTCCGCAAAGAATTTTATTTACAGAAAAAAAAGGCATTTGAACATGTGCGATTAGGTTTCGATGGCATCAATCATAAAGCTAATATTTGGCTTAACGGGAAAAAAATTGCGTCCTCCCATTCAATTTTTGGGGCCTTCCGTCTTTTTAGTTTGGACATTACTGATTCCATTAAGATCGGCAAAAATGTACTTGCCGTTGAAGTTTTTCCGCCAAAACCTGGTGATTTTACGATAGGTTTTGTGGATTGGAATCCCAAACCGCCAGATCGAAACATGGGAATATGGCGTCCAGTTAAGCTGCATCTCAATGGGCCGATATCCATAAACAATACCTTTGTGACGAGTAAGATCAATCTTGAAACACTGACGGAAGCAGCCCTAACGATCACCACTGAAATTGCCAACCATTCTGATCAGGATGTTTCGGGAACTTTGAAAGGTGAGCTGGAAGAAATCGGATTCAGTCAAGAATTATCATTAAAGCCTAGTGAGATTAAGACTGTACGCTTAAGCCCTGAGAAATTTGAAGAGCTAAATTTGCGTCAGGCGCGTTTGTGGTGGCCGAATAATCTGGGTACACAATACTTATATAAATTGAAGTTAAGGTTCTTAATAGATGATAGAGTTTCGGATGAACAAAAGGTCTCGTTTGGCATTCGTGAGGTATCGGATTATATAAATGAAGAGGGGCACCGTGGCTATAAAATAAATGGTAAAAAGATATTAATTCGAGGCGGTGGTTGGGTTGATGACTTGATGCTTGCAGATGATTCCAAAACCCTTGAAACTAAAATCAAATACACCAAACACATGAATTTGAATACAATCCGCTTGGAAGGATTCTGGGGAAGCAGTCAAGAGCTATACGACTTGTGTGATAAACATGGAATATTGTTGATGGCAGGCTGGAGCTGCCAATGGGAGTGGGATGAATATTTAGGAAAAGAGTGCGATGACTTTGGCGGCATTCAGACTCCTGAAGAGATGGACTTAATTGCCGAGTACTGGAGAGACCAGATAGTCTGGCTGCGCAATCACCCCAGTATTTTTGTATGGCTAGGGGGGAGTGATAAATTACCCAGGCCCCAGTTAGAGAAGAAATATCTTCAGCTTTTAGAAAAATATGATGGGAGCCGGCCTTATCTAGCGGCCGCAGCTACTCTTGAAAGTGAGGTCACAGGTAATACGCGCGTTAAAATGAACGGACCGTATGATTATGTTCCTCCGATTTACTGGTATGAGGATAAATCTAGAGGCGGCGCTTTTGGATTCAACACTGAAACAGGACCAGGACCGCAGCCGCCACCACTGGAAAGCTTGAAAAAGATGCTGCCGGAAGACCATCTCTGGCCCATTGATGATTATTGGGAATATCATTGTGCGCGAAACGAATTCAATACCCTGGATCGCTACGAAGAAGCACTTAATCATCGGTATGGCACACCGAATAATGTCCAAGAATTCGTTCAGAAAGCCCAACTCATGAATTATGAAGCGATGCGGGCCATGTTTGAAGCTTTCGCGGCTCATAAACACACTTCTACAGGCATTATCCAATGGATGTTGAATTCAGCCTGGCCTGCGATGTACTGGCAGCTCTATGATTATTACTTTATGCCCAGTGGAGCTTTTTATGGGGCAAAAAAAGCGTCTGAACCTTTACACATCCTGTATCATTATACGGACAACGGCATATATGTAGTTAATGACAGGTTTATGCCTTTAAATAATTTCAAAGCAGAAATACGCGTTCTTGATATCCATTCCAAGGAAATATTTAAGGAAATAAAAGACATCAACATTGAGGCAAACACTTCCTTAAGAATAATGCAAATCCCTGAGATCGAAGGATTGAGTTCAGTATATTTTCTTGATCTAAGGCTTATTGATACCTCTGGAAAACAAGTTAGTGGAAATTTCTACTGGCTTTCGACAAAAAAAGATGTGATGGATTACGCGGGCACAAAATGGTTTATCACACCCATTAAAGAATTTGCAGACTTTACAGGATTGAAAGATTTACCAGGTATCAAGATTAATGTGCACCACGGTTTTAAACGGTTGGGCCTTGAGCAAAAAGTAAAGGTGACACTGGAGAATCCAAACGACAGCGTTGCCTTTTTCGTGCATTTAAACGTGGTCGGGAAAGAAACAGAAAATTCGGTTTTGCCGATTTATTGGGATGATAACTACATTACTCTCCTTCCGGGCGAAAAAAGAAAGCTCGAGGCTTATTTTTCAATTGAAGATTTAAAAGGGGATAAGCCAGCTTTAAGAGTGAGCGGCTGGAATATAACCTTAAAATAAACGTACCCGTTTCGTCCGCGATTACTACAGCTCCCATCAGAAGGAAGAATGCCTGGCCTTCAGCGGCCTTGCCAGGTGAATCAAAGTCTGATCCCGAAACACAAAACTTTTTGATTAATTAGAACTTTTATAATCAAATAGTAAATAATATAATCATAGCGATGAAGCTATTAAAAATAGGAATTTCAGGAGTAAGAGGTATTGTGGGAGAGACGATTACTCCTGAGTTGGTCATGAATTTTGCGAGTGCGTTTGGCACTTTTTTGAATTCTCAAGAAGTTTTGCTGGGCAGAGATACCAGAGTATCTGGACCCATGCTTCATTCGGCGGTAACATCAGCTTTGCTCGCTAGCGGCTGTGATGTTTTAGATTTGGGGATTTGTCCGGCTCCGGTACTGCAATATATGGTTAAAAGATTAAAAGCAAAAGGAGCCATATCCATGTCTGCCGGGCATAACGATTCAAACTGGAATGCTTTAACATTCATTAATAAAGAGGGGACATACCTAAACGAGTACCAAGGGGAAGAGATTTTGGATATTTATCATTTGGGAAAATTTAAAAAAGTCTCTTCCGACCGTTTAGGAAAAATCAACCCACAAAGAGATTATTTAGATATCTATTTTAAAAGTTTAGCTCAATTTCTCGATTCAGAAACAATCAAGAAGGCCAACTTTAAAGTGGTTATTGATCCCTGTAATGGAGGAGGAGCGGGTATTGTAGACCTATTCTGTCAATATTTAAATTGCGAATTGGTTGCTGTCAACAATGAGCCATCAGGTTATTTCCCTCATGATCCTGAACCGCGACCAAGAAATGCCAAAGAAGTGGCTTCCATAACTAAAATCACAAAAGCAGATGTTGGATTTCTGCTAAACAGCGATGTCAGCCGCTCTTCTATTGTCACAGAGGATGGAGAGACATTATCAGAAGAATATACTTTTCCTCTGGTAACAAACTATTATTTGAAAAAGAAGCCAGGAGCAGTCATCACTAATCATTGCACTTCAAGAATGATTGAAGATGCAGCCCGCTGCTTCGGTTGCCGTGTTGTTAAAACTAAAGTTGGCCAGTCCCATTCGATTCAATCACTGATTGATGAAGGAGCCATTATGGCAGGAGAAGGGAGTGGAGGTGTAGCCATCAAAGAGTTTCAACCTGCTTTTGACGCATTTCTAAGCATGGGAATGATTTTAGAAATGATGGCTCAAAAGAAAAAGAAAATTTCAGAAATTGTAAAACAACTTCCCAGATATCATATTGTCAAGGAAAAAATTTACTGTCCGCCTGTGAAGGCACATTCAATCGTGAATAAATTGAAAAGACTCTATTCCCATCAAGAAGTAAAAGTGTTAGATGGAATAAAAGTAGAAAAGGAAGATGGCTGGATTCATATCAGAGCTTCTGCCACTGAACCAATGATTAGAATAATTTCAGAGAGTCTATCGAGGGAAAAGGCTATAGAAAGAATGGAGAAAGCATCAAATTTTGTTTCTCAACTGGTCTAAAATGAAAAAAAGGCTATCCTTAAAAATAAGCATTTCAGGAGTAAGAGGCGTTGTGGGAGATAGCTTAACTCCACAGCTCTCAGCCGGCTTTGCCCAAGCATTTGGATCTTATCTGGGCAGAGGCAAAGTTATTGTTGGCCAGGATGCCAGAGTCTCAGGCGCAATGGTCAAAAACGCAATTTACTCAGGGATCTTATCCGTTGGCTGCCAGCCCGTTGACGTTGGGATCTGTCCTATCCCTTCCATCCTAATTCTAACAAAAATGAGGAAAGCCATTGGGGGAATTGCAGTCACAGCCAGCCATAATCCGAAGGACTGGAATGGTCTGAAATTTATCAACGGAAAAGGCTTATTTTTAAATCATTCTCAAATTGAAGAATTTTTAGATATTTACCACCAGGGAGATTTTTCTTTGGCAAAAGTTGAAAATTACAAAAGCCTCCTTTATGAAAAGGATCCCACAGATCCTCATCTTAAAAAGCTCTTAAATTATTTAAACGTCGATTTAATCAGAAGAAAAAAATTTAAAGTGGCGGCAGATTGCTGCAATGGAGCAGGGGCAGTACTCATGCCTCAGTTCTTAAAAGCTCTCGGGTGTCAGATGATTTTGATAAATACCACTCTTGATGGCGCTTTTGCTCATCACCCTGGACCTATTCCAGAAAATATAAGCAAGCTTTCTGGAATAATAAAAGAAAAGAATGGTGATATAGGGTTTGTCCAGGATGCGGATGCAGACAGATTAGCTATAGTCAATGAAAAAGGAGAGCCAGTCGGAGAAGAGTTGACTTTGGCCTTAGCGGTTAAATATATCTTAAATAAAAATCCCGGCCCTGTAGTCACTAATCTTTCTACTACCCAGGCAATTGATGATATAGCCGGCGAGCATAATGCGCCTGTTTTCAGGACAAAAATCGGAGAGATAAACGTTGTAGAAGAGATTATCAGCAGGGAAGCCGTAATCGGAGGCGAAGGAAACGGAGGAGTCATTTTCCCAGAGATTCACCCCTGCCGGGATAGCTTTACAGCCATAGGATTGACTTTAGAGTATATGGCTTCGTCGGGAAAATCAATCTCTCAACTCCAAAGAGAAATCCCCAAATACTACATGATAAAAGATAAAATTGATGGCACATCTGAACAGGCTTACCCAATGCTCAGAGAATTGAAGAAAAAATATTCAGGAAAGGAGCAGATCTCGACTTTAGATGGCTTAAAAATCAATTTCAGGGATTCATGGATTCACATCAGACCTTCTAACACCGAATCCATAATCAGAATAGTAGCAGAAGCTAAGAGTCGAGAAGGAGTCGAAATACTCCTGAAAAAGTTCAAAAAAGAAATAGTAGGGATAATGAAATGGAAGTAATAATTAAGCAAGATTACAATCATGTCTGTGAAGAAACAGTAAGACTTATTTATCAAGCGTGGAAAAAGAAGAATAATTTAGTATTAGGCCTTGCTGCTGGAAAGACCCCCCTCGGAGTGTACAAAAGGCTCGCTGAGCTGCAAAAAAAGGGAGAAATAGATTTCTCTCAAGTTGTTACCTTCAGCCTGGATGAATATCTAGGGCTAAAAGAAAATCATCCTCAAAGCTTTGCCTCCTATATGGAAAAGAATTTTCTTCAACATATAAACATTAAAAAGGAAAATATTTTTCGGTTGAATGGAACCCCTGAAAATATTGATGATCATTGTAGAGAATATGAGGAGAGGATTAAAAGTTTTGGGGGAATTGATATTCAGATTTTAGGCATAGGAAAAAATGGTCATATTGGGTTTAATGAGCCAAGCTCTTCACTCTCATCCCGGACAAGAGTTAAAACTTTAACTCAGGACACCATCGCAGCTAATTCTCGCCTGTTCAAAAACAAAAAAGAGGTGCCCAGATTTTGTTTAACAACGGGTATTGGAACCATCATGGAATCCAAGATGATTGCCCTCCTTGCCTCGGGAGAAGGTAAGAGCGAAGCAATATACAAGACTGTTGAAGGTCCAATCACAGCCTCGGTTCCTGCCTCAATCCTTCAACTTCACCCCGAAGCAAAGATTATTATTGATCAAGAGGCTGCTTCTTTACTCAATGAGAAAGAATATTATCAATGGGTATACAGAAACAAGGAGAGAGTTAACGAGTTTTTAGAAAAGAAAAAATAGCGGCAGACTAGTTTTCCGTCTTCAGAATTAAAATCAAGCTAAAATTCCATCTGTGTAGCCAGGCTGCATCCAGGCTAAGCTTTTGCTTTCGAAGAAAGGATCCAATGTTGCTCTTGTTTCCATCATCTCTTTTGATGTCATCGGCTTGAAATTGCGCACTAGCTCGATATTTTTTTTCAAAACATCCATACTGTCTGTGCCAATGACCGCAGCAGTCACATGCTTGAGACTCAGGGCATACCGGATCAGCTCTTCTGGAGTAATGGTTTTCACCGTCTCTCTCGGCCTGATTACTTTCATCGCAAGTATTCCCATTTTCTTCTTTGCTGCTGCAGGAATAGCCTGTTTCTCAAAATCTCCTTGGCGCTCCTCATAATGATTCATAGCAATAATCATTGTTTGGAAGTCATACCGATTGGCCATTTCCGTCATTGCTTCTGCAGAAAGATGGCCCGAATAGCCAATGAACCGGGTAACCTTTTCCTCTTTCAACTTTTGGAGGGCTTTGAGAACTCCGTCCTTGGCCCCTATCTTCTCCACATCCTCTATGGACTGGATATTGTGTATCTGGTAGATTTCAACATGGTCTGTCTTCAAACGTTTTAAGCTTTCCTCCACATCGCGCAAGGCGCCATCATACGTTCTGTTCATAACTTTTGTGGCCAGGAAGACTTCATCTCTCCTATCTTTTAAAACAAGGCCGTAGCGCCCCTCGCTGACTACATTTTCATAGGCATAATCATGGGCCGTGTCCCAGTAATAAAAGCCGTGATCTAACGCATAATTCAGCAGCTCGATACTCTTTTCTGGGTTCTTTATGGTGCAGAACCGGCTGCCGCCGCCTATTCCAATTAAAGGCACTCGGATTCCTGTTTTTCCCAGAACACGAGTGGGCAAACCTTTGGCATCAAAGAGCTCACCTTTTTTTTCAGAGAATAGACCTTTAGAAGCTAAGGCACCAAGAGCCGCAGTAGTTGTGAAACATTTTTTTATGAAATCACGACGATTGATAGCATTATTTTTCACAACAGTTCTCCTTTTTTAAAATTGGGTCTGGGCCATGCTGTATTCTTTTACGAGCAAGAAGTTGGTCAGCGCTCGATTTCTCATCCTTCAAATTTACCGCAAGAGACGATTATAATCAAAAATATAATTATTCTTTTTCAAGAGATTTATCTAAATATTTTACCCCATAATTTAATATCGTCAAAACTTCCAGTATCATCAAATGATCCTACACCTACGAATCCGTGATTTAATGTCTTGTCGTTTGCGGTCAAAATTGGCGTTGTTATGTCATCCAAGAAGGCTTTAATCTCTCCCGTTTCTGCGTCGTAAATAACCTTAAAATCATGGAATTTCAAATCTTTCAGCCGCGGGATGGACTGACCCGGTGGTTCGCGGTTGATCTTCACTCGATCTTTCCCATTTACTAAACCAATAATGTTGTGCACCTGGTCGCTTATCGCAGCAAAGTGTGCATAGTAGAAATGGGTTGGATCTTGATAGTGAAAAACGATGACTACACTCCTGTATATATTAGTTGTCTCGGCTCTGCACTTAAGCCTGCCAGTAAAAACAAAGTCTGTAACATCGAAGTCCTTCAAAATCGACCATGAAGTTGGTGCTCGCACTGCACCGGGGGGACCTGGAGCTATAAGACGGTAGACCATGGAGCCATCTTCCTCAGCCACACGCCAGTTCTCAGGGACATTCGGCTTCCAACCTTGAGCATCGCCATCCTCAAAGTCATCACTAGCCAAAGGAAGAAGAGCAGCCTCAACCAGCTTGCTGATCGCCGGAACTATCATTATTTGTAGCTCATACTCAGGTTTCTGGGGACGATCCAGAAGAGAAGAGAGACCTTCTTGCCATGGTGCGGGAGATTTTTGCTCCTTCTCGATATAATTCAAAGCCTCTAATCCTGTTTCAGCCAACAAAGCTATATCTTCTGAGAGCGGGATAATCTCCTTCAGGAGACTAGAATCTTCGAGGATTGGTCTCAGCTTAATATTATTGTCACGCCACTCGATTAACCACTGCCGGATTGTTTCTTTGTTTGTGGCATAACTGGGCACGTCGGCCAGCATCTCATCAACCATATTTCTGAATCGCCGCGCTTTATGGCTTTCTGGACGAGCAGCATCAACAAGACGATTCAGAGGCGTCATTTGGGTATATTCATGAGTATTGGGACGAGTATAGAACTTGACAGGTTCTACAATGTCAGCGAGTATTTTCAAGGAGTCAATGTCATGTTTTCCTACCAAACGCTTAAGCATCTTAGGATAATTAGAATTGTGATTAATACCCAGCCAGTCTAAGCTTCGGCTCACCGCTTCAAGGCGGCGATACATATCTACTTCATCTTTTATATCTTGTGGGGACCACAATCTCTCGGCGATGCATGCTGCTCTCGGCCAGATGCGGGAATCAATGGTTTCAGGAGTGACGAATTCACCCCACATGCAAGCTTCGCCACCCAAAATCCGGGCCTTTTGTTCACTTGTCAACTCTGCAGCACCTTTATCCAGAGGATCGACCTTGTAGTGAAAAGAAGCTGGCAGAATATGGTCCAGATAGTAGCCGTGGGAAAGAATCCCCATGTATCCCTCACTTGCGGCATTGGCTAAAGATTCTTGCCCTCTCCAGCTTTGCACTACGATGTTTTTGGGAAGATCGGGGTGGAAGATCTCGTCCCATCCCACCATCTTTTTTCCGTATTTGCTCAGAATAACCTGAATTTTTTTGTTGAAATAGGCCTGCAAGTCGTGATTGTTCTTCATGCCATGTTTGCTCTTGAAGGCTGTAATATCTTGGTTGCCTTTCCAATGTTTTCCGCTAACTTCATCGCCACCGATGTGAAAGTACTCATCCGGAAATAACCTTGCCATCTCTCGAAGGAAGGATTCGAGGAAAGTGTACAATTCTTCTTTAGTTGGATCCATACAGGGATCGAAAATTCCCCAGAAACGCTCGATCTGGTATGGGCCAGGAGCACTCGCCAGTTCAGGATAGCCAACGAACCACGAAGTGGTGTGGCCAGGCATATCAAACTCAGGGACGACCCGAATCCCACGATCCCTGGCGTAATCCAAAATTTCTTTGATCTCCTCCTGGGTGAAATAATTTCCATCTGAACCCATCTCATGCAGTTTAGGCCAACTTTTGCATTCGGCTCGAAAACCCTGATCTTCTGAAAGATGCCAATGGAGGACGTTCAATTTAACCGCAGCCATGGCATCCAAATTGCGTTTTATAACCTCTATGGGCATCCAGTGGCGACAGACATCAATGAGTAACCCTCTCCAGGGAAAGCGAGGTTTGTCCTGGATTCGGACTGCTGGAATATGATATCCTTCAGAATCATGATTTAGGAGTTGCAAGAAAGTTTCGATTCCGCGCAGCACACCCACAGGAGTTGGAGCACTTAAACGGGCTCGAGCAGAATTGACTTCGAGAGTGTATGATTCATCTTCGTTTATGGATTGTATTTCTTCACCCGGGCCCTGACAGCTGATCTCAAGTCGAGCTTTAGGAGCATCTTTTTCAATTTCAGAGGACAAAGGAATCCCAGTTTTAGCGCTCAGACGCTGGATCATTCGGTATGCAGCTCTCTGCAATCGCGGCTCGTTGAAACCTGACAGAAAGACTCTAAATTCTGAATCCACAGCCAATTTGCCTTGCCCAAAGGATATCTTTGCGGGCACGGGCATCAAATTACAGCTGGAGATTTCACCGGGTGTACTCGGAGCAGCTGTCTCTATAATCAAAAAACTTAAAGTGATAATAGATGTTGAGATGAACAAAAAAAGGTTGGATAATTTTAAGAAAATCATGCTTATTTCCTTTCTCACAAATATTTCTCTTATATAAGTTTCCCTTCTCTATATCATTTAAATATATTATCCGCAAGCGCTACTTTAACCTTTCTAAAATCCCTACTGTAGCTGTAGCTCCAAGTCTTGAGCATCCTATTTTCTTTACCTCTATAGCTCTCTCCAGAGTTCTTATCCCGCCCGCTGCTTTCAATTTTATTTCAGGGTCAGTATTTTCTCTCATTAATCTTAAATCTTTATCTTCGGCTCCCCCGGTGCCAAAGCCTGTTGAGGTTTTTACATAATCGACTCCGATCGCATTGCATATTTCACATGCTGCAATTTTTTCGTCATCATCCAGATAACAATTTTCAAATATTACTTTTACAACTACACTATTCTCATGTGCAATTTCAGTCACTGCCTTAAGATCCTCTTTGACATAATCATAATCCTTTGATTTTAGTTTTCCGATATTAAGAACAACATCTAGTTCAACAGCACCGTTATCTATCGCCTCTTTTGCTTCAAAGACTTTTGTCTGCACAGTTGTGCTGCCGTGAGGAAATCCGATCACTGAAGTAACCAGAACAGGGCTGTCTTTTAAAATCTCTGCAGCTCTTCTTACATCACATGGTCTTACGCATACACTCGCTGTCTTATACTCATCAGCAATCCTGCAGCCCTCTTCAACCTCGTTATCAGTCAGGTAAGGTTTTAATAATGAATGGTCAATCATACCCGCAATCTCTTCATATTTAACCATTTCTTCCTCCTAATCAGTTTTTTATTTTATGCCCGCGACCACTAACTTTAAAAGGGAAATGTAAAAAAAAGTAATTAAACCGCAGAGTTGCTGATTTTTATGAACTGCTCTTTTGCCTGGGGCATAAAGCTGAGTTATGTACTCTCTTTCGCTTAGCGTTAACAGAATTGTTATTTTCAGCCTACTTTGGACTCTTCGTTTGCTATCAAATAATATTTATCTATAATTTTATCTTTTATCAATATATAATTTCTTACGAAGAGGAAAAAATAATCGAGAAAAGGAGGAACAAAATGAATAAAAGAATCTTAGGCCTGGGAGCATTGGTAGTTAGCTTTTCTTTCATCTTTATCATTGTGACCTCCAATTCATCGGAGAATCAGGAGTGGGATTTTCTAAAAAAACCTCTTCCTCTAAAGCTCCGATACAAAGTTGGAGAGACTTTGCATTACAGACTTTATCGTCACAATAATCATTTTAAAATGGATGGTTCGAACAATGGCGAATTTAAGGCTTTGCCTACTATACTCGCACTAGAGTTGAAAATGATAACCAGGGAAAAGTAAGAGAAAAATTTATCTGGAAAAGTTTCATGGCGGGGCAATCCATGGTGCCGAACCAGCCTGCTAAGATGTCCTATCTAAAAGAAGCTGAAAATTTTTCGCTTACCCTCTCCGTTGAGGATGAAGATGTCCTTGGTAAGCTCGATTTTTCCTCTTTGCCAAGAACCTTTGAGGGCTTGTGGTTTATGATAATGGTTTGGGATGCAATTACTTTTGATGGGCCTGTCCGGCCCCAGGAACATTTTAAATTTCCTGATGAAGCTTTAATTGGTACAGAAACTTACGATACACACGAACCTTGGGAATTTCCGATTGAGTTTCCACCTTTGGTGACTGATTCCAAGTATATTTTTAGCGGGAAAGCTTATTCCAGGGTGATAGGCGTAGGACTCGAAAAAAATATTCCCTGTGCGATCATTGAATTCCCTGTTTCAGAAAATAGGGCTCTCATGAATCTTCATCTTAAGCCTGTTAAAGTAAAAGCTAACGCTTTTGAGCATTTCTGGGCTAAAACTTATCTTTCCCTGGAAGATGGGAGAATAATTAAAGGAGAGCTCCATGGCCCGACTCTAATAGTCCACGATATCTAGATGGGAGATCAAAAAGAGCCTGCTCATGATGAATATTTTGTTATGCAAATGCTCGATTTAGACCTTCTTTCTTCTAAGGAGTTTGATTCATTGTTGAAAGAGCAAAAAGAAATGATCAGCTCCAAGAAAAAGTGAGCAGTATTTTTTGATTGGAGCATCTGAGAGCATGTTTTCACAGACTTCTTAATTAGCTTCGTCCATCTTTTTTTGTTCGAGGCCTTTTATCATTGCTGTTACTGTCCAGTTAAAGGGAACAGGAATATCAAGCTTCTCTCCGTATTCAACAATTTTTCCGTTGAGAAAATCTATCTCTGTCTTTCCTCCTTTATCCATATCCACAAGCATGGATGGTTTATGATACCCGCCCTTACTTAGATAGGATAAGCCCGATTCATAGAAGCTAGGGGAAAATTTGACTCCAGTTCCTTCTGCGACTTTTATACCTTCAAGAAGGAGATTCTCTACAATCTCTCTTAACGGGGGAGAGTCCATAACCTCTTTCATGGTGAGTCCTGTTATGGTTGAAACCGATGCCAGGCAAGCATTCAATATGGCCTTTTCCCATTCGTGCTTTTTTATATCATCAGTGTACTCTGTTTCAAGGCCTGAGCGCGTGAGAGTTTCGGCAAGCTCTTGAGACAAAGGAATATTTCCTTTGTCCATAACTCCAATGTAGTTAGGCCGGTTAAAAAAGGTTATTTCCACCTCTGTATCCGAAGCCATGGCACCTGCATAATTGATTATGCATCTAAGAACATTTTCCTTTCCCAATATCTTTCCAGCCTGATCTTCGTTATCAAGTCCGTTTTGGAAAACGATAACTTTAGGAGGAGAGGGGAAGACCTCTGAGATTTCAGAAGCAACATCCATAAGACAATAGGTCTTTACGCAGATAAAGATTAAATCAGGTTTTCCTTTTATCTCCTTCAGGGAGTACAGAAATTTTTTTGGATATTCGACAAAGTCTCCAATTACCTGGCTTCTCGGGTCCTTAACCATCAATCCTTTTTTCTTAATGGAAAGCAGCCGCTCTTTTAGGATATCAACAAGAGTAACATCTATTCCTTCTTTTAAAAGATGGGCACTTAGAATACTTCCGATAGGTCCTATCCCGATAACCGCATAGTGTTTCATCAAGAAGCCTTCACAAATATTTCAAAAGGAAAAAAGCTGAGCACTTTCCTTTTTGTATTTATTTACAAAAAAGGAGAATTGTCAAGTATCTCATTGGATTTCACGCGGGATCAGGTCTTTTCCTTAAAAATGCTATATGAGCAAACGGCAGGAAAACGTCTTTTCCCAATGGCAAGTCCTAACCCACATACTAAAGTCCGGAAAATTTAAAAAATATACAATAAATCTACTTCGCCTTTCAAATCTAAAATTATATAGACATATCTGAAATTTGTCCCCAGACTGACTTAAGATCACTTAGACTTACATACGCGGACACATACGAAAATTGACGGATTTCTCTGCAAACAAAGTTAATCCATTCAAATGAGTACTTCAGAACTTGAACTGTTACTTTTCCTATGCTATAAATTTTTTTTAGGAGAGAATTGGAGAAAGATGTTTGTATTTCTGCTCGGGCAGGAATGATGGGAAATTGGGGAAGATTGCTAATGAGCAAAAATACAGATTGCTACTGCTCAAATTCTTATTTTAAATTCTTGCCTTGACTTACGAACAATTCTATGTAGACATACTTTAAAACTAGGAGGTGAATATCATGAAAGGACTCGTTCGAGCCTTGATTTTTTGTGCTCTTCTGCTGGTGTGTTGTTCCTTCATTCTGCAAAGAGGCCTGTCTCAGCAACCAGAGAAGAGTCTGCTGCTCAAAGCCATGGAAGAGGAATTGAATCGCTCCATGAAAGGCCTGAGCGAGAAAGGTAATCCGCCTCCCTACTTTATCAGCTACGATATCACAGAGGCGCATAACGCTATGATCATAGCCTCCTACGGTGCTCTTCGCCGTAGCTCAACAGAGCACTCACGCCTGTTAGATGTGGAGGTTCGTGTAGGCGGTTACAAACTCGATAATACTCATCGCCTTCGAGGCGTGTATGATTTCAGGTTTCCTCTCCCTGTATCTATTTCTTTGGAAGACGATCTGGATGCAATCAAGAGCGCCCTCTGGTTAGAAACAGACAAAAAATACAAGGAGGCCATGGAAAGGTTGATTCAGGTAAAGGCACAGAAAACCGTCAAAGTAAAAGAGGAGGACGAATCAGCTGACTTTTCCCGCGAATCTCCTGAGAAGTTCATTGGCGCCTTATCCGGGATCATGGTAGATAAAGCTGAGTGGGAGAAAAAGCTTAGGGAATACTCAAAGCTGTTCGATGATTTTCCGGAGATCTACGAATCCAGCGTAGGTTTATCGGCAGAAGCCACAAACAAGTATCTTGTCAATAGTGAAGGGACAGTTATCCAGCACGGGTTGACTCATTGGCGTCTTGGTGTCTATGCCAGGACAAAAGCAGAAGATGGGATGGATCTTTACAAGTACGAATCGTTTGATGCCCACTCACTAGAAAAAATGCCAGATGAAGAGGAAGTACATCAAAGAATTAAGCTTCTAACAAGAGAATTATTAGCTCTACGTGCGTCTCCTGTGGTAGAGCCGTTTACAGGTCCAGCCATTTTGTCCGGGCGCGCTGCGGGTGTCTTTTTCCACGAGATTTTCGGCCACCGAATTGAGGGCCATCGACAGAAGGATGAAGAAGAAGGTCAGACCTTTACAAAAAAGATTAACCAGCCAGTGCTGCCTGATTTTATATCCGTCTATGATGACCCCCTTCAGAAAAGCTTCGGCGATAAAGACCTCAGCGGCCACTACCTTTATGATGATGAAGGCGTAAAAGCCCAGCGAGTGACAGTGGTAGAAAATGGCATTTTGAAGAATTTTCTGATGTCGCGCTCGCCTATTGCCGGGTTTGACAAGTCAAGCGGGCACGGGCGAAAAGAAGTGGGCTACAAAGCGGTTGGCCGTCAAGGTAATTTGATCGTGGAAGCATCCAAGACCGTGTCGGAAAAAAAGCTTCGGGAGCTGCTTATTGAAGAGTGCAAAAAACAAGACAAGGAATTTGGTTTAATCTTCGAAGACATTTCTGGCGGCTTCACATTTACCGGCCGGGGTATTCCCCAGGCATACGCGGTGATTCCGATCATAGTCTACCGTGTGTTCGGCGACGGACGGCCTGACGAGATGGTGCGCGGGGTCGACTTGATCGGGACGCCACTTGTCTCTTTTAACAAGATCCTGGCGTGCGGAGATAAGCCAGAAGTTTTCAACGGAATCTGCGGAGCTGAATCCGGGGGAGTACCTGTTTCCTCTGTAGCTCCAAGTATTCTCACCGGGGAGATTGAGATTCAAAAGAGAAGGAAATCACCGGACCGACCACCCCTTCTTCCTCCGCCCAAAAGGAGGAACAAATGATGAAAACTAAGCAATCTGGATTTATATTCCTCTGGATCTTTCTCTTGTGTTGTGTGTTCTCAGTTGTTATTCCTTCGTCTAACCTTAGTGCTCAGCAGCAAGAAGATGTATTACTGAAGGCTCTCAAGGATGAAATGAAGAGATCAATGGAGAAACTTCAACTCAAGGATATGGAGAAGCCCTATTACATCGAATATGCTGTGGAAGATTCTGAGACGTTTGTAGTCAAAGCTGTTTTTGGAGCAATTGTTGAATCCGATCATGATCGAAGCCGTTTGCTGAGAGTAGGTTTACGGGTGGGTAGCTACGATCTGGATAACAGCGAATTCGCGGGTGGGAGGTCACCCTATTCCATGATAGGAGGCCGTCCAGCCCAGCTCGTGCTGGAAGATGATTATGCAGCGTTGCGACACGATATGTGGCTGACGACTGATAGAGCCTACAAACAGGCCCTGGAGCAGTTGGCGGCGAAGCGGTCTTTTATCAAAACCAAAATCCAGCCTGAAGAAATTCCCGACTTCTCGCGGGAGGAAGCTACAAAGACCATCGCTCCCAAAAGACTATTAATATTTGACCAGAAAAAATGGAAAGATACCTTACGCCGTTTGTCAGCTATTTTCCGCGAATTTCCTGCAATCTATGATTCAAGCGTCAGCCTTAACGTTAGATTTTCGCACAAATATTTCATTAACAGCGAAGGCACCGTGAGTCATCAGCCGGCTAATATCGTTTCGCTCTATGTGCGAGCAGCCACCCAGGCATCCGACGGGATGGGGCTGAAACATTTTGTTCCCTCCTATGGGACCAGTCTTGAGCAGCTACCCCCGGAGAAAGAGATTGCCGCCTCTATACGAAAGATGGCCGAGGAACTTACTGCACTGACCTCAGCGCCAGTGCTGGAGAAGTATCTCGGACCTGTACTGGTTACTGGTCAGGCTGCCAGCGAACTCTTTGCCCAGGTGCTTGCTCCCCAGCTTTCTGGCCATCGCCCGCCTCTTATGGAACAACGGCAAATGGCAACGATGATGACCGAAAGCAAGCTCGCCGCCCGGTTGAATCGTCGAGTACTCCCTTCCTTTTTTACTGTCGTAGATGATCCCACTCAGAAAACGTATGAAAAGTATCAGCTTATAGGGTCCTATAAGGTTGATGACCAAGGCGTTCCGGCTCGGGCAGTGACTCTCATTGAGCGTGGTGTTTTGAAAACGCTTCTGATGTCACGCCGCCCCAGCAAAGAAATCTCCAAATCAAACGGCCACGGCCGCGCCATGCAGATAGGTTCTCCAAGCGCTCAGATCGGAAACCTATTCGTGCAGACGAGCGAGGGAAAAAGCTTTTCTGAATTGAAGCAGGAGTTGATCGATCTGTGCCAGGATCAAGGGCTCTCCTACGGTTTGTTAATAAAGAAGTTCGATAATCCCAGCATTACAGGAAGAGAGTTTTCATTGTCATCTTTTTCTATGAGTAGGGGACCTCAACAAGAGATGGTAACACCTCCGATTCTGGTCTACAGGGTATTTATCGACGATGGAAGGGAGGAACTCGTGCGCGGCGCTACAGTTGCAGAGATGTCCGTTAGAATGTTGAGAGACATCGTAGCAGTGGGCAAAGACTATTATGTGAACAATAAGCTCACGGCTGGCGGTGGGATAATGGGACTCTTTTTCTCCTATGCATTTGGGTTTGGCCAAGCAGGAACCTTAGGTATTCCCACGACTGTGATTGCTCCCTCAGTACTATTTGAAGAGGTTGAGTTGAAAAAACCTGGTGGCGCACAGCAGAAACCTGCGTTCCTTAACCATCCGTTTTTCAAAAAATAGCAGAGCAGGCCATTTCCCAAAACTTTTTATAATAACGTAGTTTTGGGGTCAGGTCTTGTCACGGGAAAAGATACTTCCCCGCACTTTTGTCCTTATAACATTCCCATGGATAAGGCCTGATCCCATACTAAATTGTAAGTTTTTCTTGTATTATTCGGGAAATTCTGTATAATTAGACCTTCTATACAGATATAAGAATACAGATGAGAATTGAAAGAAACATAAAAAGCGTTAAATACATTTAAGGTCTTGTGAAAAGGGGAAAAATTCCAAATAAATTTTATTTTGTGAAATGCTGGGTGTGAAATCTATTAAAAGGAGAAAGAATGTAAGAAGGAAAAAAAGAAGGAAAGGTTAATTTGATGGATGATATTTTTTAAGGGAGTAATAATGGAAGAAGAAAACAAGATTTATATTGGGAATATAGACTATGGTGTAACCGAAGAAGAGCTGAGAGAAATTTTCAAAGAGAAGGGCTTCGAGGTAAAAGACGTAAACATTATAAGAGACAAATTTTCCGGTAGATCCAAGGGATTTGGATTTGCAGAATTCGAGAATGATGAGCAGGTCCAAAAAGCGATAGAGTCATTGGATGGTCATGAATTAAAATCCAGAAAACTCAAAGTTAATAAAGCTCGAAGAAGAGAGCCCCGGTTTGAAAAACGCGGGGGATTCAAACAATTTAGAAGATAATTTCTTATCTTGAGTTATTTATTCAGGACTTAGGTCCTGATATTTGTTTTTCGGGCAGAGGCTGCCCGATCCTAAAGGCAGTTCTTACCCGGCTTAAGCCTTGATTGGACTTTTGGGGCGGTGCTCCCCATTCTCAAGAGAAGGTTCTTTCCAGAATTAGAATTTAATCTATTCTGTACTTATCATCTACATTTCTATATTTTTAAAGATAGAGGATAGATAAGGTTTTTAAATTACATGATAAAAAGGAGGATTATAAGATGAGGATAGAAAGCAGCTTATTAAAAAAATGGCTTATGCTGGTTTTAATTTGCCTTGTCGTTGCTGCAGCTTTCTCTGCTTGTGGTTCAAAGGAAAGATTACTGGACATGACTTATCCCTATGATGAAAGCACAATCTATTGGCCAACTGCAAAGTCTTTTGAACTAGAGAAGGTTTCCTGGGGAATTACTGAAGGAGGCTGGTGGTATGCTTCCAATGAGTTCAGCGCCTCAGAGCACGGAGGAACACATGTTGATGCGCCTATTCATTTTGCAGAGAAGGGACGCACTATCGAACAAATTCCTCTGGAGGAATGGATAGGGCCCGCTGTCAAGGTAGATGTCACTGAAAAATGCGAAGAAAATCGAGATTATCTTCTTGGCGTTGATGATATAAACAACTGGGAGAAAAAATATGGAAAAATTTCTGATGGCGCCTGGGTAGTCATGTACACAGGAATAGATACCGAATATTACCCTGATAAGAAAAAAGTCCTGGGAACTGATAAGAAAGGCGAAGAAGCTATTCCTGAACTGAGTTTCCCCGGTTTTTCACCTGAAGCAGTCAAGTTCTTAATAGAGGAGAGAAATATCACTGGAATTGCCATTGATACTCCGAGTATTGATTACGGAAAATCACAAGAATTTAAAGCACATCAAGTTCTCTGTGGAGCTGATAAACTTGCATTAGAAAATATAGCCAATTTAGATAAGCTTCCTCCCTCTGGAACAACGCTCTATGTCATCCCGATGCCAATTAGACAGGGAACGGGTGCGCCAGCTCGAGTTTTCGCCATTATTCCTTAATTTGCGGGAATCTTGACATTCCGTCCTTAATATTTTGACATCAAAATTTTGTTGTGCTATAAGCTTTTTTTTAGCATGAGTTTTGAGAGACTTTCCTGTTCGAAACAGTAACCCATGTTTAAGAGTAAGAAAATGCGAGTCGAAAAAAGGAGAATTTTCTGGTGAAAAGGGCTTTCTTTCTAGTTCTGGTTTTAGGCTTGATCCTTGCCGTTGTTTGTACGCTGTTTCCGGAAAACATTACGTTTATTCACTCGAACGACACTCATGGCAACTTTAAATCCTACATGATTAATGTAGAAGGAGGAGAAAGATTAATCGGCGGCATGGAGGCAACCAGTCATTATATAAACGAGATCAGAGCCAGGGAGAAAAATGTAATTTTAATTGAAACAGGCGATATCTTAACCGGTACGCTAGCCGCAGAAATTGAATATGAAGGCGTAATTGGCGGGGCAATGATGGAGTTCCTCAACAGATTAGACTACGATGTTTGGAGCTACGGCAATCATGATTTTGATAGGGGGCAGCGCAACGCAGTGGGGCTGGCAAAGCTGGCTAAGTTTCCCACAGTAATGGCCAACATTATCTATAAAAAAAGCGGTAAACTTTTTCCGGCAGAACCCTATCACATCTTTGATGTAGGGGGGATCAAAGTGGGAGTGATTGCAGTTATGGAGGAGAATTTCCTGACGGAAGTACAAAAAGAAATGGTCGAAGGCCTTGATGTTTTACCGATTGTCCCCACGCTTAATTCTTATGTGCCTATGATAGACAAAAAGACAGATTTGATTGTGGTAATTGCTCACGGCTGGTTTGATGAGGGAGTAAATATAGCCAAAAATGTAGCAGGAATTGATATAGTTTTAGTCGCTGCTGAGGACGGAAGATTTAAAGATGTAGATGGAGTATTGGTCAAGTCAACAAAGGGACATCAAGAAACCCTCGGGTATTTAAGAGTGGAAGTTGACGATGATAAGGTTATTAGCTTTGAAGAAAAATTGATCTGGCTCTGGGCAGATATAGACCTGAAGCCATCGCCTCATGTTGCTGCTTTAGTCAGCGAAGTTGATAGTTTAGTCGGGGAAGAATATGCTAAAGTTATAGGAGTAGCCAAGGCAGACCAGACTGTAAATTACTATCCAGGAAAAAATCTATTTGTAGAAAGCACGCTAGGAAATTGGATAACCGACGTAATGCGGTGGAAGACGGGAGCTCAAATCGGATTTCACAACACCGGAGCAATCAGAGCAGATATTAAAGCCGGGCCAATAACCAAATCTAATGTATTTGATGTCGCTCCTTTTCATAACACATTGGTTGTGTTCAAGCTTACAGGTCAGCAGCTTAAGGATGCTCTGGAAGCGGATGTGGAAAGAGGCTGGGATAGAATGCAGGTTTCAGGGATAAAATACAAATATCACCCTAAAAAGGCTAGACCTTATGGGGAAAGAATAGATTATTTAGAAATTAAAGGGGAGGTTTTGGTAAGAAAAGGCAAAGTTCTCTGGCCGGGGAAAGTATATACTATTGTCAGTAACAATTACCTGGTCGGACATGCAGAAGAAAAATACTTGGGTTTTCCTGTGACTGCCCCCAAGGATACTGGCATTCCTTTAGACAATATTCTGATGGAATGGTTAGATAAGCACAAAGTGCTCAATTACAAAATCGAAGAAAGAATAGTAGAGATCAAGTAACGGTATTCGGTCTAGAGTCTAAATATTTCAAGTTAATATCGCCTTTCGCAGCTTTCCTTTTTATTTCTGATTGTTAAACTTCCAAAGTCAATGTCTTGCGCGTTTCTTAAGATAATTTACTTTTTTCTCTAAAGTCGCAATAATTTTGTAACTATTTTATTTAAAAGTGATTTTGTAATAATAAATTGTTTGGCAATGTCCCAAAGCTGCTTGATAGAGATATCTGGATTGTTTATTCCTTTGAGTCATTGCGAGCGACCATAGGGAGCGTGGCAATCTCGTAGAAATAAAGATTGGAGGAGGCAAAAGATGTATAAAAAAAGCATTCCCATGAGGATGAATATTAAATCCGTTATGATGTTCTTTTCTTTTCTGGTAGCCCTCATTTTCTTAATTACCTCAATCTCAACAGGTAATGGTCTATCTCCCAATAATTTATTGATAAATGACATAGTTGAAGGAGAACTGGGAAATAAAATAGATAGATACCTGAGACGGATAACTCCATTTGGATTTTCTGGGGCATTGCTGGTGGCGAAAGATGGGAAGATCATTCTGAATAAGGGATATGGAATGGCAATCAGATCTGAGAATATTCCCAATACATCTGAAACTGTGTTTAGCACTGGCTCGATCACCAAACAATTCACCGCTGCTGGAATCATGAAATTGGAGATGCAGGGAAAATTGAGCACAGACGATCCTATAACAAAATTCTTCGAAAAGGTTCCAGAGGAAAAGGAAACAATAACCCTCCATCATCTACTGACCCACACTTCGGGAGTAATAAACTATACAGGAATGGATTATGAAACAGCGAAGCGGGATGAAACTGCTAGAGAAATCCTTGATGCTCCACTTCTTTTTAAGCCCGGTGAACGCTTTGAATACTCCAACGCTGGCTTCAGCTTGCTAGCAGCCGTTATCGAGAAAGTTTCAGGGAAGGGATATGAAGAGTACCTTTATGAACATTTATTCAAGCCGACTGGGATGAAATTCACTGGATACAGATTACCCAAATGGGAAAAGAAAGTTGTGGCCCACTGGTATGTGGGAGAAAAGGACAACGGGATTCCCCTTGAAAAGCCATATCCATACTGGAACCTCCTGGGAAATGGAGGAATTCTATCAACAACCGGAGATATGTATAAATGGCACCTGGCACTCAAGGAGGATAATATTCTTTCACCTGGGGCCAAGGAAAAAATGTTCACACCATTCTTAAATGACTATGGTTATGGCTGGGATGTGTTGAAGACAGACCGCGGCATCCTCATCCAGCATGATGGGGGCAGTGATCTGGGTAACAGTGCAGAGATCCGCCGGTACATTGACGCTGATGTGGTCACCATTCTTTTCTGTAATCAGAGTTTTGGCAGGCGAGCTCTTTTCGGGCCGATAAGAGACAAAATTGAAGCCCTTGCTTTTGGGGGAGATGTTGTTATTCCGCCTTCGGTAATTGCATTGGACACGGAAAAGCTTCGTAAGTTTGAAGGAACATATAGGCTTTCAAGCGGGGGACATCTTGAAGCAGACATCGAAAACGGAAGGCTCACAATCAAAGCAAAAAGTCAAGATGCCATAAATGCGCTGTTTTTCCCAGAAAAAGCTGCTCCAGGTCTTTTTAAAGATTTGAACAAACTCGCCGTATCCGTTTTTGAAGCCGCTTTAAAGGGTGATTACAAACCATTTGAGAATGTTCTCCAGGATAAAGAAAGACGGCTGGAGCGGGTCCGCCAGCTTATAGAGATGAGAATTAAAAGATTTAAGGAAAGAACAGGTGAAATTCAGGAAGTGAAAGTTTTTGGCACCTTGCCTTCAGATTATGGGGGCAAAGATGTGGTGATGACACAGGTTCAACTCAAGGGGGAGAAAGGAAGTATCTATTTCAGCTTGTACTGGCGCAATAAGATGAACATCGGTGTGGGCCCATTGATGAGTATTCAAGAGACTTCAGTTCCTTTTATGCCGATGTCCAGCACTGAATTTGCAGGCTATCATCTGGGTATGGCCAAAAACATAAGCCTGGGTTTCGGCGTTGATAGCAGTGGCGCGATAACTGGTATTTCTGTGCATAATCCAAGCGGAGATTTATCCGCCCGGAAGACAAAGTAAAGAAGTTAGGTACCATAAATTTTGAATAAAGTTGAAACCTGGAAGGTATATAGAGATGAGTATTTGTAAAGAATTTTTCGGAGGAAAAGATGGCTAAGAAATTAATCGTCATAGTTGTCATTTTATTTCTTATTTTCATTTTCCTTTTTAGCCAAGAACCAGAAAATGCTCAGCAATTTGAGAACAAGAAAAAAATATTCCTGTACTTTATGGAAGAAGAAGCAGGCTATGAGGAGTATGAGTGGATTGAACAGCCAGATAAGTTTGTCCTTTCAGTCAAAGGGGAATTGAGCAAGCCGATTAGTCTGATTACAGAGCTTATGACAATTGAGCTGGATAAGGAATTCAAGCCTTTGCGCTTTTATTTTAGGGGAGCAGTAAGGGGTGTAAGTCAAGAAATAGAGAGCACAGTGATTCAGGAAGAAGTGAAGAACAAAATTAAGGTCGGCGAACAAACAACAGAAATGACATCCAAGATTTCTCCTGATGCATTATTTTTGCCCAATGGAATTTTTTCTGCCTATGTTGTTTTAACCAAGAAAGTAAAAGGACTTGGCGAAGAAAAAATAACAATTCCAGCTTATATTGTTCCTCAGCTAGAAGTCGCTTTGAGCGTGGTCCCTGATAAAGAAAATGCTCGCCTTTTTAATCTCATTTTGGCTGGAGTAAATATTGAATTACTCGCAGATAAACAAGGATATATTGAATCTCTTTCCATTCCTTCCCAGAGCATACAGGTCTATACCGAAAGGCTTAGAAAAGAAGAGCCGCCTGAGGAAGAGGAAATCAAGAAAGGAACAAGCCATGAGTTGGTTGTTCAAGGTAGTAAAGTCGGGAAAGGTTTTTACAGCCTCCAGAAAACCGAAGAAGATATTTTGATCAAAGGTAAAACCCGGCAGGCAGTAGGTCAAGTAAGCCTCATTTTTCAATTCGAAGAGAGATTATCTCCGGACTGGAGATTAAAAGAGGCCATGTTAAAAGGAAAGGTTAATGATGAAGAAGTAGAACTAAAAGCCAAAGTAGAGAAGGCCAAAATAAAGGTCTCTCTCAAACAGGGTGAAAAAATAATAAAAAAAGAATTTCCATTTTCATCTGATATAATTTTTTCAACTGAGAATCCTCTTGTGGACAATTTGCTATTAGCCAAGAAAACTAAGAACCAGCGGATAAAAAAGCTCTATGCTCTTACGAAATCCTGGGGAAGCCCATATCTTGATGAGCCTCTTTTAGTTCCTGTTACCCTTATGAGAGAAGGGGAAGGTATTCTAACCTGGCAGGAAAAAGAAGTGAAAACAGAAAGATATTTTATAGATATGGCTGGAGTAATTGGAGGCTATATCTGGGCAGATAAAGAGAAAGTCCTAAAAATTTCCTTTCCTTTCGCAGCAATGGATGTATATCATCAAGACTATGTGGGTTTAAAGACAAAAGAGATACTTTCCCCTAAAATAACTTCAGATAAGTATACCTCAGAAGAAGTTTCATATCCTTCGGAGAAAATAAAATTAGCGGGGACTTTAACGCGTCCCAAGGATAATCGCTCAAAATATCCTGCTGCCATACTGATCACTGGCTCTGGTCCCCAGGATAGGAATGAGGACACGGTTGGACAGGGAGGATTGAAATTTGGGATTTTTAAACAGATCGCTCATCAGTTAAGCGAAAATGGCATTGCTGTTTTAAGGTATGATGACCGTGGAGTAGGAAAGAGCGAAGGAAATTTCATGGAGGCAGCTCATAAAGAATTAATTCAGGATGTTAAAGCGGGAGTTGAATATTTAAGGACAAGGAACGATATCTTAGATGATAGGATTGCTCTCATTGGTCATTCTGATGGGGCAATAGTTGCACCCCGCGTAGCTGCTGAGGATTCAAAAATAAGAGCCATTGTCCTCTTGGCTGGGACAGCAGAAACAGGAGATAAGGTACTCAGGGAACAATTTAATTTTGTGCTAGACTCTATGGAGCTATCTGAGGAAAAGAAAGAGAAATTCAGGGCGAGTTATGAAAGTGTGCTGAAAATTATAAAAGGCGAACCAGTCGAGAAAAAAATTGAGGAAAAGCTTAGACCTCAGATCGAGCCTCAGCTCAAGTGGCTTCGATCATTTGTTGACTACGATCCTTTATCTGTTCTCGATAAGATAAAGGCATCAGTTCTAATCATCAATGGCGGAAAAGACAAACAAGTTTTTCCTCATCATGCCCGAAAGCTTTACCACAGGCTAGAAGAACTCGATAAAGCCGTTACCCTTAAGATATTTCCGGATTTAAACCACCTTCTCATCCCATCGAAAACAGGTGCCTATGCCGAATATGCCAGACAATTAATGGGAGATAGAAAGATCAGCCAAGATTTGTTAGCTTATCTTTTGGGTTGGCTTCATGGGGTGCTGTATCATGATCAAGAGGGTCGCGTAATTAAATGATAGGTCTTGCCTTACTTTTAATTGATACGGGCTTTTAGCTCAGAACATAAGTATTGAGCTGCTTTTGGCAGCCTTGAACAAAAAGGGGAGATATTGGTTCTTCCTTGATTTGACGTGAAAATTTTCATTTGTTATAAACCTTATTGAATATATTTGATAAGCCTTTTTGAATAGATAAGGTGGGCTTGATAAATCAAGCCCCTACAACAATAAGGAGAAATAAATGAAAAAGATATCTTCTATGATTCTGGTATTACTCCTTTCTGTCTTAATCTTCAGCTCGGTTAGGGCAGGAAAGATTCAAGTTAAGACTGTCGATGGAGTTCAAGTCGTTAAAAACTCGAAAAAGCCTGCTCCTCCGAAAGACGCTCTGATCAAAATGATTCTCGAAGAAGATTTCACAATAGGAGAAGGGGAATCAGAGGAGGAAATGTTTTCTGAGATAACCTCTGTTGCAGTCGATAATGATGGAAATGTTTATATTCTTGACCGAAAGGAGAAAAAGGTTAAAGTTTTTGACAGTGCCGGGAAGTTTGTAAAGAAGTTCGGAAAGCAAGGTCAGGGGCCAGGGGAAATGAATATGCCAATATTTGTTCAGATTACTCCAGATAATGAGCTTGTTGTTGAGGATGCTGCCAACCGGAAATTAATGTTTTTCTCTTCTGAAGGAGAATTTCTGAAAAGTATCTCAACAGCCAAGGCCGCAGGTTTAGCTGCCATTTTGATTGATTCAAAGGGAAATTTAATCGGCCAGGCGGTTGTTCCTGCTGAGAAAAAACTCATCCGGGAAGTAAAAAAATATGACAGTGAATTAAACCCGCTTTTTACTATTGATACACTCGATTTTCCGAACATTATAGAGGGCAAAATTAATCCATATCGTCTAGCCTCGTTTTATGTTCTGGGCAGAGAAGATAACATTATCTACGGATTCCCTGAAGAATACGAAATTAAGATATTTAATCCAGAAGGGAAACTGATCAGAAGGATCTTGAAAGAATATGATCCTGTAAAAATTACAAAAGAAGACCAGGAAGAATTCATGGAAAGGCTTCCGGCGGAAGCGGCCATGATCAAAGATAGGATAGAGTTTCCAAAATCGTTCCCTGCTTATCAAAGCTTCTCGCGTGATGATCAAGGAAGAATATTCGTGAGAACATTTGAGAAAGGGAAAAAAGAGAGAGAGTATTTCTTTGATGTCTTTGATGCAAAAGGAATCTATATAGCAAAAATTCCTCTTGATATTGATCCCAGAATCTGGAAAGGAAAGAAGTTGTACGGAATAAAGGAGAACGAGGAAGGATTCCAGATTCTCAGATGCTCCAGCATCCGCTGGGAAAAATAACCTACTTTCTGGCTTACACTATCTCATTGAATATTTGACGCGCTTTCCAATAATATGAAGTAGATAAAATAACCATAAAAATTATTATTTCTTTTTGTAATTTTAATTTTTTTTAAAAGGGGTCAAAATGAGAATTTCATATTTATTTAGATTTAATCGATGTGTGATTCTGTTTGTCATTTTGATATCAGGCCTATCGCTTGTTCAACGAGTGAATGCTCAACATGAATTCTGGGTCCCCATAAATCCGCCCAAATGCAATTATACTATCGATGCGAACATAGACCTCGAAAAAGATATCATCGAAGGATGGGAGACAGTTTCCTTAAAAAATGACTCCGACGGATCGATCAGCGTAGTGGCTCTCGATTGGTCCATGGGTGTTGACTCTTCGGTAGATATAACTGTAGCAGGAAAATCCTTAGAATTGCTGAACTCAGAGAAAGAATCCCAGGTGTCATCTCCACTCTTCTTTCAGTTATTAGAGCCGCTTGATGCGGGATCGAAAGTAGAATTCGACATCACTTTCACGAAAAAGTTCAAATTCTCAAAAAAGGATACTGAGTTTAAAATGGTCCGCTGGTACCCCCGTCTCTGGTGGGAAGGCCTTCCGGTGCATGACTCCTTCTCTGTCAAGCTCGATATCCCGGAAGGATTTGCTCTGGCTATCAGCGGCCGCCTGAACAAAAAGACGGGACGCTATGAAATTGAGGGTGCGAAAACCTTTGGTATCTATTTGGGAAAGAACCAAAAAACTGAATCTAGGGAAGTTGAGGACGTTCTCATCACCACATTATTCACAGCCAAAGGAGCCAAATGTGCTGCAATCTGCATGGATACAGCAGTTGACGTGGTCAAGTTTTACAAGGAATGGCTGGGTTTCTACCCTTTCAGATTTCTCTTTATTATCCCCGGCGGCAAAGGAAGATGGGGAGGCTATCCCTTTGCCACGGGCATAGTCGTAATCCACGGACAGGAGACTTTCAAGGAAGGCGAATCGCTACTCCATTGGCAGAGGATTACGGCCCATGAGATTGGGCACGAGTATTGGGGCGAATGGATTCTTGACCCAGACAAACCCAAATGGCTCTGGATTGGGATGGGAATCTTTGCCGATACCGAGTATTTAATCGCTCGAAAAATCAATCCTGAGCAGAGAGCCAGTTGGATGGGCAATTATATTAACGGAGTCCCCATGTATTACGACACAACGGTGGATATCCCTCCCGACCGTCTTTCAAAGATCAAGTACGACTATAACAATATCGTTGTTCACAGCAAATGCTTTGGCATAATAAGCGCTCTCGACGTGGTGCTGGGACGGGAGGCTTTTGAAAGGATTTATAAAAAATGCCTGCGAGTCTATGGTGGCAGGCGCCTTAGCTGGACAGAGTTCCAGAGGTTCTGTGAAAAGGAGACCGGACAGAACCTGAGATGGTTCTTCGACCAGTGGGTTCGTTCTAATAAATATCTCTGCTACAAGATAGAATCGGAAGAAAGTAAGCGGGAAGGAAATGAATATCTTTCAGTCGTCAGAGTGAAGAGGCTTGGATCTATGAAGATGCCTGTCCCGGTTAAAGCGTTTTTTGAAGATGGCACGGACCAGGTTAAGCTCACTAACCGCAACCTGGAGGTCAGTGTTCTGACCTTCAGAAGTGGAACTAGACTAAAAAAAGCAGTCCTGGATCCTGAAAAGAAACTGGCCATACTGGAAAATCCTCTTCCGAAGATATCAAATAAGGCTGCTGAAGTGATTTCTGTGGGATGGGACACAGAGGATAGTCATGAGGTCTACCAAAAAATAAAAGATAAAGATATAGCCAGCACCGGAATCTGGTATCGTTTAGGAATGGATTTGTATGAGGGAGAGCATTTTCCTGAAGCGTTCCACTGCTTCAAGAAAGTCTCGGAACTCGGTCCTAGTGTCTTTGCTCGATTTGCATCTTTGTCCTGGATGGGAATACTCAAGGATCTTCTAGGAGAAAGGGAAGAAGCACTCGTTTGCTACAGAAATGCCCTCAAGTACAATACTGAGAAATCTTTCAGGCTCCCCAGGTTTAGAACTCGGATAGACCGTCAATGGATCGAGGAAAGGCTGAAGACGCCTTTTAAATTGAAAAAGAAGTAGTTAAATTTTGACTTGACTTAGTTTATCTCGTATCTTTAACTCATGATTTTTATTTTGACCGGTCCCGTTCATTCTGGAAAGACCACTATGCTGAAAAAATTGGTCCGGGAGTTAAAGGGGCAAAAATACAGGATAGATGGCTTCTTGAGCGAAGTTGCGTCTGAGAAAGAGGAAACTGTCGGTTACGATTTATTTGATTTAAAAGAAGAGAGATCGATCCCATTAATCCGCAGAAAAGGAGAAAAAGAGTGGCAAAAAATTGGCTCTTATTTTTTTATCCCTCAAAGCTTGGCCGAGGCTGAAAAGATAATTCTTCGGGGGAAAGAAGCTGATATTCTTGTCGTGGATGAGGTCGGACCCCTGGAATTGTCCGGAAAAGGATTTTGGCCAGCCCTTAAGCAAGTGATTTTTCAGCCCTTAGCAATCTGTCTTCTTGTTATAAGAAAAAATATTATCAAGGATTTTCTAGCAATATTGGGCAAGGTCGAGATCAAAATATTTAATATCAAAGATAAAGAAATTTTTCCTCAAATTATAGAAGGAATAAGAAGAACTTTTTAGCCATTTTGCCATTTTTCCTCTAGCTCTACATTTAGCTTTTTTGCTAAGTTTTTCCTGTCGCACATTAAGTAGTAGTAAGCAAGTCCCCGATAATTTCCCCACGATCTAGAAGCAAATTTTGCGATTTCGGGCAAAGATTGATTTTTTAGTTGGGGATAAAATAATTGAAAAATCTTTTTGCTCCACACATCAACAGGAAATGAACTGTACCTCTTGAATCTCCAAAGGAGCAGAGCCTCTGCTATCCATTCTCCAACCCATTTTATCTTCATTAATTCTTTTTTTAATTGCTCATCTGGCAGTGATTTCATTTTTTCCAGCTCCAATCCTTCTGTAATTCTTTCTGAAATCCATTTTATGCGCTGGGCTCTGAAGCCAAGTTTGCATTCTTTAAGCTCATCAATTGTCGCTTTAGCCAAAACTTCGTGTGTAGGAAAAGCGTAATAGTTTCTCAATCGCTCTCCGTATCTTTTAATCAAACAATCAATCATCTGTAAGCCTCTAGTAAAAGAAACCCATTGCAGGCAAAATCCTATTACTAATCCCTCAAAAATAGTTGGAACAGTCTGGATTCTAAGGCCGCATAAATCTTTTACTGCATGCTTTAAAATTGAATCCTTCTTAGCAATAGAATAAAACTCTGTTAAATCATCCTCTATGCTGAACATAAAAGAGACCTTTTCTTTTATTTCTCTTTCGTCCTCTTTGCTAACTTTGGGCTTTACACAAACGAATAGCTTTGGATCATCTAATGAGTCGTTAGGTATGATAGAAACCGTAATTAATCTGCCGGAATTGAGTCTTAATATTCTGGAAAATCTTCCTTCGGAATATCGACTAGGAGAAATAAGATGCATATAAGTTACAGTGAGGCTAAAATTGAATGGAGGTTTAGCCTTGAGTTCCATCATTATCCCTATTATAAGCATTTTTTTTAAAACAATATAGAAATGCGAAGTATAAATATTCCTTAATGTCACATTTATGATTTAGCATCCTTGAAATCTAAAGCATAAGATGAGGAAATGAGTATCTTCTTGAAAAAAGATTGTAAAGAACCTAAGATGCAGATGATATGAAAAACATCTATGTTCGTCTTATCGAGGGGCTTATAGAGCAAAAACCTCTGGTTCTGGCTACAATCGTAGAAACAAAAGGCTCAACTCCGCAGGTGCCTGGAGCCTCAGCCTTATTTTCTTCTGAAGGACTCCTTGAAGGAACTCTGGGAGGCGGTCTATTAGAAGCAGATGCGCAAAGAAAAGCTCTGAGGACTCTAAAGAAAAAGTCCTCACTACTCTCCGAATTTAGCCTTAAAGATGACATATCTTCGGGAGACGGAGCCATCTGCGGAGGTAAGGTTAAGATTCTTATTGATGCCTATCCTGAAGAACATAGAGATACATTCCTGGATTTAAGCCAATCTCTTATAAAGCGGAAGCCAGGTGTCTTAGCCATCTTCATAAACAGGATTTCTGAAGAAGAAGTATCTCTTACCAGGTATTGGATAGAGAGAAAAGAGAAATTCGCAGCAGAGCCTGAAGAGCATCTTTCCCTCTTTAAAAAGGAAATTAAAAGAGCTTTTTCTGAGAGCAAGCCATTCTTCTTGAAAGTGAAAAAAGCAATATTCCCTGAGAAGGTAAAGGAGAGGTTCCTTTTTTTAGAGCCTGTTTTCCCTCTGCCTCAACTGGTTATTGCGGGTGCAGGTCACATCGGTCAGGTGGTGACTCATCTAGGAAGTCTCTTGAATTTTGAAGTAACTGTAATAGACGACAGGCCTGAATTTGCTAATAAGGAAAAACTCCCTGATGCGGATCACATCATCGTCGATGAAATCGGGAAAGCCATCCAGAATTTCCCCATATCTGCTGATACATATTTGGTAATTGTCACTCGAGGCCACAAGCAGGACGGGGAAGCTCTGCGGCAGTGTATATCTTCTGAAGCTTCTTATATCGGCATGATCGGGAGTACTCGCAAAATAAAGCTTATGCGAAAGAAATTTCTGGAGGAGGGATGGGCTACGCCTTGCCAATATGATCGTGTTTGTGCTCCGGTAGGTATCGATATCCAATCAAAAACTGTGGAGGAGATCGCTATCAGCATCGCAGCACAACTCGTACTTGTCCGTAGCAAAATCCAAAATAAAAGGAAGGATGTATAATGATCTGGGCAATGATTTTAGCTGCAGGGGAATCCAAAAGAATGGGAAAGCCAAAGCTTCTTCTTCCTTTCGGAGATAAAACCATTATTGAGACAGTCGTCCAGGCCGTCGTTTCATCCAAGGTGGAACAAACTTTGGTCATTCTTGGATCAGACCGAGAAAAGATTGAAGAGAAAATCAAGAATTACCATGTAAAGATTGTTTATAATCGTGATTTTCGGAGTGGGATGCTTTCATCCGCCCAGTGTGGATTTAAGGCCCTGCCCGAAGAAACTCGGGCAGTTCTGGTTATACTTGGCGACCAACCAAAAATATCGACAACTGTCATTAACAAACTTATCGATGGCTATGAAAGAGCAGGAAAAGGGATTGTTCTGCCTGTCTTTAAAAAGGAGCGAGGGCATCCTGTTCTCATTGATGTGAAATACAGGGAGGAAGTGGAAAACCTGAGTCCCGAGATTGGCCTTCGGGGAACGGTGTATAATCATCCTGAAGACATACTGGAAGTTGATGTGGAAACACCTAGCATATTCCAGGATATTGATTATGAGTCTGATTATAAGAGAGAATTAAAGAATAAGGAATAAAGCATAGGAAATTAGTTTTCTCTGTGGCGCAAAAACTTCACAATGTTCATCCGTTGATATGCAGGAATATAGCTTTCGCATTGATAAGGCTTGGTCAATGGAAACAATAGGTGAGCCCAATCTATGGCAATGCCGCTCTGATGCGTTCAGGAATCATCTGAAGGAAGAGAAAAGGAAAACAGCTTGAGGCAAAGAGTTTAGTCGCAATCGAGAAAGGGCATGCAAAATAACAAACAGAGCGGTCAATAAAGTGGAAACAACAAAAACGATTATTATTATTCTAGGCGTCTTTTTATTAATAAGTTTTGTTTCCTGTAAAAAAAAGGAAATGGAAATACCTCAAGCTAATTTGGGCAGGGGTATTAATTTAGGGAATGCCCTGGAAGCACCACAAGAAGGGGAATGGGGAATAGTCATTCAAGAATATTTTTTTGACAAGATAAAAGACGTTGGATTCAAAACAATCAGGATTCCTATCCGATGGTCTGCTCATACAGAAACACAATTTCCTTACACTATAAATGAATCTTTTTTCCAGCGTGTTGATGATGTTGTCAATCAGGCCCTGGCAAGAAACCTGAACGTCATTATTAATATCCATCATTTTGATGAACTTACAGAGGATCCTCTCCAGCATGAAGATAAACTCTATCAAATTTGGAGGCAAATTACTGAACGATATTCAGGCTTTCCAGATCAATTGATATTTGAGCCACTAAATGAACCTCATGAAGCTTTGACATCAGATCTTTGGAATCAATTCATAATAAATCTATTGGAGATTATTCGTGAAAGAAATCCTGAAAGATCAGTAATAATTGGACCTGTCCAGTGGAATTCCATATCAGGCTTGGATTCTCTTATATTGCCCCAAGATCAAAATTTGATAGCAACCTTTCACTATTATTCTCCCTTCAATTTCACTCATCAAGGCGCAGAATGGGTTGAAGGAAGCGATTCGTGGTTAGGAACAACATGGGAAGGAACAGAAGCAGAAATGTCCGTCATCACAGACGACTTAGATAAAGCAGTAAAATGGGCGGCCAGGAATGAGATCCCCCTGTTTATGGGTGAGTTTGGCACTTATTATAAGGCTGATTACGAGTCAAGAGTCAGATGGACTCAATTTTTGGCAAGGGAAACAGAAAAAAGAAATATTAGCTGGGCTTATTGGGAGCTTGGCGCTGGATTTGGTATCTATGATATTGAAAATGACGAATGGGATATGGGACTCTTAAATGCCCTAATCCCTCGCTTGCTTGTTTTTTATAAAGTACGCATGCCCGTAATACCTGCCGTGTTAATAATTCAGGGCGAATGATCGAAGGACAGTGTACTTAAACGCCTTGGAGTCAACATTTCAGGGACGAACCATCGATGAACGTTTTAAACTACACTCTAGGAGGAGGAATTATGGTTATTAGGATTTTATGTATTATTCTGATAGGCCCTATGCTTGTCTTTAGTCAAACCGCCGATTTGGAGCGTCTTGAGAAAGGTGTCAACTTTATCAAAGTTCCAACATATTCTCAGGAGGAAAATAAACAGATCTTAAAACTGTATGAAGGATTGAGAGTGGCTGATTTGACGGACGGCATGGACAGGATTGGACTTCAAAATGTGGGATTAGTGAATCCAAAGATTCATGCAGCTTGGAAGGATTTTGAAACTTTAGGACATCAATTCCGTGGGATTGCCTTGACTGTCCGTTACGTGCCTACGAATCTATCGAACAGGCCTGAAGCGAGCGAAGACTTTGACTCGTGGCTGGGCACTTTCTATAACAGCTACTCCTCTGAAGCGTTCATATCTGTAATTAAGCCTGGCCATGTCATCGTAATCGATGATGAGGAAGATGCGGATATAGGTTCGATTGGCTCCTTTAATATCCTGAGCTGGTACGCGAGTGGTGCGGTGGGCGTAGTGACAGATGCGCGCGCTCGGGACACGGATGAGATTGCCCTTGAAAAGGTTCCGCTGTATTTTCGGGGCGAAGGGCGGGGGGAGCGACCGGGCCGCAATATGTTGGAATCGATCAATCGGCCAGTTTCAATCGGTGGAGTTCTGGTCTGTCCCGGAGATGTCGTGGTTGCTGATGGTGATGGTGTTATAGTGGTACCACGTCGGGTGGCCGAATTAGTGGCTGTTCATGCGCGGAAAATACTGGAAAATGATAAGAAGGCCAGGCGTAGCCTTTATGAAAAGCTTGGCTTGAAATTGGACAGGAGCGTGAAATAAGCTGGCTCCTCCTCTGAAGCATAGAGCTAGATCAACCTATTTTTCCCATAATTTTTTTACAGGAGGAATGTAGCCATCGAATTTATATTCTTTGAACATAAAAGTGCTATACTTCCTCTGATATCACCCTAAAGACAATCGAGCCTAAAATGGATATATGTCTAAATATTTTTCGATATTTCTGAGGCCAATCTAATAACGAAGCAATGAGGAAATTGATTTAGAATAAGCAGTTTATTAGAATTCTTTTAATGTTAGAATTTTCGAGGAGAGTGTCAGATGAGTAAAGGGAGAAAAAACAAAATCCTCTCTGTACTTTTTTTATTTTTTACACTTGGCAGTATCTCTACCGCTATCCCGGATGAGAAGAAGATATTTCTGAAAGAAAATTGGTGCCTGAAGTCATCCTATTCAGTGAAGGAAGATGGAAAAAGAATATCTTCTGGTGAGTTTACAGCCAAGAATTGGCACAAGGCGAGCATTCCCACAACAGTTTTAACAGCTCTAGTGAAGAATGGTATCTATCCTGATCCCTACGTTGGCATGAATAATATGAAAATACCGGATGCTTCAAACGAGTTTAATCGTAAACATAATCTGGGAAAATACAGCCATTTGACTGACAAAAGGAATCCCTGGGCTGATCCCTACTGGTTCAGGACCCAGTTTAAATTACCTGCAGAGTTTGCAGGAAAGGTAATTTGGCTTAATTTAGATGGAATTAACTACCGGGCTGAAGTTTGGCTGAACGGACATTTGATTGCCGATTCAAAAGAGGTCGTTGGCATGTTCGGAAACTGGATTTTTGATGTTACAAAAGCTGCAAACATTGAAGAGATAAATACCCTAGCGATCAAGATTTATCCTCTTGATTATCCTGGTCTGCCGGCTGAGCCTCAGCTTAAAGCTTTTGGCCCATTCGGAGCGAATGGAGGACCAACTGGAGATATTGGAAAGAGCGTTACTATGCAGTGCTCTGTAGGATGGGATTGGATACCCGCTGTTCGTGATAGAAACATGGGAATATGGCAGGACATATATATTTCGGCAACTGGACCGGTGGATATTCGAGATCCATTTATCATTTCGGATTTGCCTTTACCAAGTACATCAGAGGCTGAACTAAATGTTGCAGCTGAAATAATCAATTTAACAGAATCATCAATTAAAGGTACATTAACGGTAAAGATCGTGCCTAAAAATTTCAAGGGTGATGAGATTGTCCTGGATAAAGCAGTTGAATTAGCACCTCGCCAGATTTCCAAGATTAAACTTGACAAAGAATCGCATAGTGAACTGCTGATTAAGAATCCAAAACTTTGGTGGCCAAACGGACAGGGGGATCAGAGTCTTTATGAATTGGATTTAATATTTGAGATAGGTGGGCAAACGGCGGACAGGGAGCGAGAAACATTTGGAATACGAGAAGTTAGCAGCAAAGTTGAGACGATCGGGGGGTGGGCTCGCCGGGATTTTTTTGTGAATGGTCAAAAAGTACTATTGAAAGGTGGAGCCTGGGTGCCAGATATGATGCTAAACCGCAATCCGGAAAAACTATATAATGAGCTGCGTTTCTCGAAAGAAGCCAACCTGAATATCGTACGGATATGGGGAGGTGGTATCACACCGCCAGAAGATTTTTTTACTTTTTGTGATGAATTAGGACTGCTTGTGTGGCATGATTTCTGGATCACTGGCGATTGTCAGGGAACATGGGACAAGGGCAGCAAGGATTATCCTTATGATGAAGATGTTTTTTTAAAGAACGCTGTTGACGTGGTAAAAAAATTGCGTAATCACCCCTGCATTTTGGTATGGGCGGCAGGTAATGAGGGTTATCCTCGCGAAGAAATTTATGTTCCTTTGAGGGGAGAGATATTGTCGAAATTGGATGGAACTCGTCCGTTTATTCCTTCCTCCGGTTATAGAGAGCCTCCTGAAGGGTGGGGGCTTTCCTGGCCGGACAATCAGGTGGCTGGCACCTATTCAGGGGGGCCATATCATTGGGTAAATCCGCGCGATTATTATAGTAAAGTGGACGAGGGAAAAGATTGGCTGTTCAAGAATGAAGTGGGTATTCCTTCTCTACCCACTTTGGAAAGCCTAAGAAAATTTATTCCTGATCTTACCACAGAGGCAGAAATTAAATTCCCTTTAAATCATGTCTGGGGCTATCACGATGCCTGTGAGGGAAACGGAAAATACAGCCTGTATGATAATGCAATTCGCGAAAGATATGGTGAACCTAAAGATCTTGAAGATTATATGAAAAAAGGACAGTTGGTGAACGCTGAAAATTACCGTGCCATTCTTGAATCAGTGAATCACGCCATGAATCGAGTGGCTGGTGTTCTTCTCTGGAAGACAAATCCGGCCTGGCCAAGTGTTGTTTGGCAGCTTTATGACTGGTATCTATGTCCAAATGCAGGATTCTACTACGTAAAGAAAGCATGCGAACCTTTACATATTCAGCTAAATATTGATGATTTGAGTGTTTCAGTGATTAACAACCATTTTGAGTCAAGAAAGGAATTGTCGGCAATAGTCAATATCTATTCAAGGAATATAGATAGGATCTGGAACAAAAAGATCAGCATCAACATAGGCCCAAATACTGCAGAAGAAATTTTCAGTGTGGACATACCCGAAGAACTTAAAGTTGACGTCTATTTTGCGGAGCTACAATTGAATGATATAGACGGAAGGCTCATCTCTGAAAATTTTTATTGGCTGGCTGCGGGTGAAGATTTTACCTTTCTCTCAGAGCTTCCTAAAGTAAAATTAAATGTTGAAATCTATAAGGAAAAAGACAGGGAGTTAATTATTTCGAAAATTCGATTGGTGAATCCTTCTAATAACCTTGCCTTTTTCGTAAATCCAAGTATTCGCAAGGGTAAAGAAGGTGAAGAGGTTCTGCCAAGCTTCTGGAGTGATAACTATTTCAGTATTTTACCAGGAAAAACCAAAGAATTAACGGTAGAATTTAAAGAATCAAAACTTGTTGGAGAAGAAGCGTATTTGAAATTGGATGGTTGGAATATTGCCCATGAGGTGATCAAGATTGAGCAATAAAAACTCTATTTTATGAGAGAAACTTTAGGATTAATTCTGCAACTTGGATCTTTGCAGAATTCTTTTCATTAAATTTATCTTGTGGCACTTACTCTATAAAAATAGGAAATTAGTTTTCCTGGTCGCGTAAAAACTTAACAATGTTCACCCCCTGAGATGCCAGAGTATACCTATTATGCTGAGAAAGTCCTAATCAATAGAAGGAATAGAAGAGTCCAATCTATTGCAATGCTGCTCTGATACGTCCAGGCGTCATCGGTAGCTGGAAGAGCCTTGCGCCGACAGCATCGTAAATCGCATTGGCAACGACAGCTCCCATGCAGATGATTGCCGGTTCCCCGCCTCCCTGGTGAGGAGAATCTTTGGCATCAATCAGAACTGTCTCAATCTTGGGCAGCCAGGAGAAGCGTGGTATTTCATACGTATCAAAATTGAGGTCAAAAATCTCACCGCCTTTGAAATGGATTTCTTCGGTCAAGGCGTAGCCCAATCCCATCGTAATGCAGCCTTCCATCTGCATTTTAGCTCCCTCAGGATTGATAACTAGGCCCATGTCCTGAGCACAGACAACACGCTTAACCTGAACAGCTCCTTTCTTATCGGCCTCAACTTCCGCCATGTGAGCCACATAAGTGCCCGAATCAATACCCAAGGATATACCATAGCCACGGCCGTTTGCTGCTTTGGATTTAGCCCAACCGAATTTTTCCGCAGCAGCCTTGAGAACTCCAATCATTCTTTTATCCTTTAAATTCTTCAGGCGGAATTCTAGAGGATCTATGCCTGCTTTTAAAGCCATGATGTCAATTTGCGATTCTCGGGCGAATGTGTTGGTGTTGTTAGCAGGTGCCCGCCAAGGTCCTGTGCCAAAGGGATGCGAGCCAGGAGTTCCCCGCCAGCCTCCTCCAGTGGAAACAGTTCGATGATGAGGGATATCATAAAATTGTTGAGAACCTCTTTCCCCTGCGAAATAAACTTTATAATCCCAGAAGGAAATTTTTCCTGAATCTTTGATTCCTGATTTTATCTTAACCACTGCTGCGGGACGGAAGGTATCATAGAAAAATTCTTCGGCGCGGGTCCAGGCAACCTGGACAGGTTTTCGGGCTAATTTTGCTAAACGGGCTGCTTCTACAGCTTGTCTGTTTTGGTTCTTTGCACCAAATCCTCCTCCTACAAAAGGAGTGATGACGCGAACATTTTGAGAAGGAACACCAAGAGCCTGGGCGACTTCTTCCTGGACGCCAAAAGGCCTCTGAGTAGAAGCCCACACTGTAGGTTTATTACCCTCAATTTTGGCTATAGCTGTATGGGTTTCTGTAGGGGCATGAGCGACGTAGCTGTTCAGGTATGTTTCCTCAACAATATGGGCTGAGAGTTTTTCTCCTGTTTGGAGGTTTCCTCCCTGGGCTACTGCCTCTCCTTCTGAGGCAACTTTTAGCAAGTGATCAAAAATTGTCTTGTCATCTACTTTCGCTTCTGGCAAATCATACTGAGCTTTAATTTTTGCCAGAGCTTTTTCAGCTTCATCTGGATATTTGTGGAGGACAGCGATAAGATCGCCGTCCTTGACTACTTGGATTCCCTTTATTTTTTCTGCTGCAGAAGTATCCACACTCTTTATTTTTGCGCCGTGGGCAGTGGGTCTTAAAATCCTGGCATACAACATGCCAGGCAAGCGGATATCTCCCGCGAAAACAGCTTTACCAGTGACTTTTTCTTTTGCGTCTGTTCGGGAGACAGGCTTACCGACTATAGTAAATTCTGACACGGGTTCTAAAGTAACTTTTCTTTCCAATTTCTTTGCGATTTTTTTACCTTTGGTCAGTTGGGCATAAGTAACCTTATTTTTGCTCTGTGTTTTGTCAAATATTACCCCGTCCTTTGCTATCAGTTTATTCAGAGATGTCTGAAGATATTCTGCGGCTAGCTCCATCAAAACTGCTCTGGCTTTTGCAGCGGCTTCTCTTAGAGGAGGGCCAAAGAATCGGGTGGTCATAGAACCGAAAGTTCCCATGTCCCAAGGGCAGAGATCTGTGTCTCCCATCACCATGTCGACTGAGTCCAAGGATACTTCCAGTTCATCTGCTAACATCTGGGCTAGTGAAGTTATGACACCCTGGCCCAGCTCAACCTTTCCTGTGAAGCAGCTGACTCGGCCGTCATCTCCGATTCTAAGAAAAGCATTGAAATCTTCGGGCAGTTCTGGGCGAAACCTTCTGCGGCGTGCCTCTTGCAACAGTGCTTCTGCGTCTTTTAAAGAAACGAGGATTACTATTCCGCCACCGAACAGCTTAATGAATTCCCGTCTGTCAAGAGGGAAATGGGCTTCTATATCACTAAAATCAATGTCCATATAATCATCTTTTTTCATCTCATTCCTCCTCTTTTCATTTCCTTGGCTGCGGTTTTGATAGCTTTGACAATGCGGTCATGTGATCCACAGCGGCATAAGTTATCCTCCATGTTCTGAAGAATTTCTTTATGAGCAGGTTGAGGATTTTTTAGCAATACGCTGTGAGCATTGAGAATCATACCAGGAGTACAAAATCCACATTGAAGAGCGTTATGTTTTATGAATGCTTTCTGGAGCGGATGGAGGTTTCCATTTTTGGCTAAGCCTTCGATAGTGATAACCTCTTTTCCTTTGACATCTTTTACAGGAAATTGACACGATCGGACAGCTTCTTTATTCACAAGGACCGTACAGGCACCGCAGAAACCCTCTCCACAGCCGAATTTTGTTCCGGTAAGATTCAGCTCAGAGCGCAAAGCCCATAAGAGCATTCGCTCACCGTCAATTGTTAATCGCATGGGTTTATCATTGAGCTTGAAATTAATGGTTTCTCTCATGTTAATCTCCCTTTTTTATTTAAATTACCGAGAAAATTATTATTTTCATATATTCATTCGGAGGGGCTTGATTCATCAAACCCGAACTTTTGTATCGTGCCCAGGAACATGTGGATTTGATAAATCAAACCCCTACTTGTTTCAATAGCCTTAGAAAAAGAATTCCTTCATTAAAGTTAACGCAAAAAATGGGGGCAGTCCCCATTTTCTTTTCTCATTTCAGCGAAAAAAAATGAGGATAGTGCCAATTTTCTCAGTCCTCATTTTCTTTCATTTTTCCAAATCCTTCCTCATTCCAGCCAATCTAGGAAGATGAATTTCTACACTAAAGAAAGCGTTGCTCTGTAGAGGACAATCTCTGCGATTTCTTTTTTATACCCGTTTTCCTCCAATGGCTTTGCTTCCTTCAGGGCTTCTCTAGCAGCTTCTCTCACCAGATTTTCTGTAACTTTTTTGCCTTTTATTATGTTTTCAGCCTTTGCAAGTCGCCAGGGAATAGGAGCTACTCCCCCTAAGACGATCTTTATATCCCTGTAAATGCCTCCTGAAACAGTTCCTTTCACCGCTGCTGAGACCACGGCAAAATCCCAGGCTCCTCTTTCAATGAATTTGCTGTAGGTGCTTTTTTCTCCTTTTTTTGCTAGGGGGATTCTTATCTCCCGTAAAACCTCATTGGGCTCTAGAATATTCTCTTTCCTAACATCTACTTTGGGAAGGATATAAAAATTTTCCAGGGGGATGGTTTTATCTCCCTTGGGAGAGTTTATTGAAATCTCTGCGTCCAGGGAAATAAGGGCTGGAGCCAAATCTGAAGGATGGACAATGTAACAGAGCCCTCCGCCAAGTATGGCATGGTACTTGTTTTTTCCCCTGAAGGCGAAACACCTGCTTCCTCCCTTTTTGCGGCATTTTACTTGAGGATCACGATAATACCAGCATCGCGGCCTTTGGCATAGGTTTCCTCCCGCGGTACCCATATTCCTGAGCTGGGGTGAGGCCACAGAATTCGCTGCTTCATGAAGAGCAGGATACTCATTTTTAAGCAAGGGATCTTCAGCCAATCGAGCTAAGCTAGTCAAAGCACCGATTCGGACTCCGTTTTTTTCCTTTTTGATGAATGAAAGATCAGGAATAGATTTAAGGTCCACTACGACTTCTGGTTCGATTATTTCGTCTTTTATCTCAGCCAGAAGGTCTGTCCCCCCAGCCATCAGTTTGTACTTATCTTTTTTATCGATTGTTAAAGAAGTTACCTGGTCAATTGTTTTGGGCTCGGCAATTTTAAAATTAATCATCAGCCTACCTCCTTCTGTTTCAAAGCTTGGAGGATTTTATCAGGGGTCATCGGTATTTCTCTGATATGGACTCCGATAGCATTGTAGACGGCGTTAGCAATTGCTCCTGCAGGCGGAATTCGGGGGGGTTCGCCAACTCCTTTAGCACCCAGGTTGTTTATTCTGGGATCGACCATATCCACAATTAATGGGATTATCTCAGGAATATCCAGGGAAGTAGCAATCTTATAATCCCTCAGATTTGGATTAGCCACATTCCCGGTTGTATTATCCATAATCCTTTCTTCAAAGAGGGCTGTGCTTACTCCTTGGGTAATACCCCCTATGATCTGGCTTTCTGCTGTTATTTTATTAATTAGCCTTCCTATTTCATGAACGCCGACAACCTTGAGAACTTTTACCTGACCTGTCTCTGTATCCACTTCTACCTCAGCAAAATGGGCTCCAAAAGTATTATATGCAAAGCCAGAAGGACGCCCGATGTATTCGCCGTGGAAAACTTTTTCTCTGGTTAGTCTGCGTTCTTTTCGTAATTCATCGAGCAGTTTTTTATAACCGATCGATTGATCCGGATTATTTTTATTCGAAAATTTCCTATTACCTATGCTGATATCAGCGGCCTTTATTTCCAGCTTTTCTGCTGCCATCTTCTTGAGATAATCAGCAGCTTTAAGGGCAGCATCTCTTATGGCTGGGGCAACAGAAGGAGTAGTTGTGCTTCCACCAGAGGAACCGCACCAGGGATACTCTGTGCTTCCGATTTTTACGGTTATATCTTTTGGTTTTAATCCTAAGGTTTCTGCTGTGACTGTTGCCATGTAGGTCCTTGTGCCGCCACCGATGTCTTGGGTTCCGCAGACAGCTTCAACACTCCCGTCTGGATGAAGTTTGATATCAGCCAGGGTCCCAGGTCTTCCTACTCCCCACCATATCTGACTGGCCATCCCCAATCCTCGGCGTACCTTTCCGTTTCCTTCTCCGGGTTTCGCATTCCTTCTTTTCCAGCCAATTTTTTCTGCTCCTATTCGATAACACTTATCCAGCCCTTTTGAGGAGTAGGGCATATCTGTGTCTCCCAGGTTTCGGGAGCTGAAGTTTTTCTTCCTCAATTCTAAAGGGTCTAAGTTGATCTCAGTAGCCAGTTCTTCCAGGAAACTTTCAAGAGCAAAGGTTCCCTGGACATGCCCGGGAGCTCTTGTGGGCCGAGAAGCACCGGTGTTTGTGAAAACCGAGTATTCCTCGACTTTCACATTGAGACATTTATAAACATCGACCAATGGTTCTGAACATCTGTCGCCTCTGCCGATTCCACCGCTGGTATAATTCTTCAAGTAGAGGGACGTAAGAGTTCCATCCTTTTTCACTCCTCCTTTTATGGTCTGCAAGCTTGAGGGACGATTCCCCACACAGAGGGAATTCTCTTTTCTGGAGAGAGTAATTTTTACAGGCTTGTTGGTTTGTTTAGCGAGCAGAGCTGCTGCAACTGTGTAATCGTTTAATCCGAGTTTACTGCCGAATCCACCTCCCATGTATTGCTTTATGACTTTTATTCGGCTTGCTGGAATTTTCAGAACACGGGCAAGACCATCCCTAACATTAAAGATGGCCTGGGTGGAATCCCAGACTGTTAATCTCTCTCCTTCCCATTTGGCCACGCTGCCATGGGTTTCAGCAGTATGATGGATCTCCACAGCTGTTTTATAAGTGCGCTTCAGGACAAGGTCAGCTTCCTTGAATCCTTTTTCGATGTTGCCCCGGGTGTATTCATTGAATTTCTGGACATTTGGCCTATCGTGAACCCGGGGTGCGCCTTCTTCCATTGCCTTCTCTTCCGTAACTGCGAAAGGAAGAGATTTGTATTCGACCTTGATTAATTTTAGAGCTTGTTCTGCTGTCCTCTCATCCACTGCAGCTACAGCTGCAACCTGTTCTCCCGCATATGTGACACGTCCCTTTTTAAGCTGGATCGAAGCTTTGACTCCGGGAAGACTCCTAGCCTGGCTTAGGTCCATAGAAATAATTTCTGCACAGGCGTGAGGACTTCTTAGAATCTTCCCATAGAGCATTCCTCTGAGTTTAATATCATGGGTGAAAGGAGCTCGACCAGTGACAATTTTTTTCCCGTCTATTCTCGGAGTGGATTTACCGATAATTTCAAATTTTTCCTTTTCGGGTGATGGAGCAACTTCAGGTTCTTCTGTTTTCTTATCCCTGAATTCTTCATAATAGAGGAGATTGGCGTCTTCGGTATCTGCAAAATATTCTTTTTTCGACATTCTATGACCTCCTCATGTTTTTTGACGCGGCAGAGACAGCTTCATAGATTTTAGAATAGTTTCCACAGCGGCAGAGGTTTCCCGAGAGAGCATTTTTTGTTTCTTGGAGTGTAGGATTTTTATTTTTGTTGAGGAAGGCCACAGAAGATATTATAAATCCTGGAGTGCAGAAGCCACACTGGTATCCGTCTTTTTCTATAAATGCCTGTTGAACAGGGTGAAGCTTTTCCTTAGTTTCCAATCCTTCTATTGTAGTGATTTTTTTGCCATCTGCTCTCACGGCGAGACAGAGACAGGAGTGAACGGGATTACCCTCCAGGAGAACCGTACACCCTCCGCATTCGCCCCGCGCACACGTCATTTTTGTCCCGGTCAAGTTCAACCTTTCTCTTAAAACATGGAGAAGAGTTTCTCTTGGTTCAACTACCAGGGAGAATTTTTTTTCATTGACTGTGAGAGAGATCTGTTTTTTGGAAAAGAGAGGGATGTTTCCTTTCTTTGTCCGGAGGGAATCGATATCCTGAGCTAGGAGCTGGGGGACAACAGTCGCGCTTAAAGCTCCGCCCCCGAATCCTTTTAAAAAATCCCTTCTTGTAAAAGTCTTTCTTTTCTTCTTTTTGGCCTTTTCCATTTTTGCCTCTCCTTTTCAAGAAAAGATATTAGTTGCTTATGCCAGCCTGATAAGAGTGATGATTGCCAGGCATAAGATGAGAGTTGCAGGTGAGATAAGATATCTAAGTTTTCTTGCTTGCTTCGACTCTTCAAGTTTAAGCTCCCAGCTTCTAATCTTCACTCCGGACCATAATCCCAGAGGAACAGTGACAAGAGAGATAAAAACAGCCAGAGGAGCATAGTAGAGAGAGAGGGGGTAGCCTGTTCCTTGAACAACGCAGGCAGGGATTCCCGTTGCATATTTCACGAGAGGAAAGAGGTTTACGGCCAAGAGGGCGGCCATCCCACCCAGGAGAGCTTGGCTCCCAATATTTTGCTTTCGTTTTTCTGTGAATATCGATATCAAAACTAGAAAGGCAACTCCTTCCATAAGGAAGGCAAAGATGGGATTTGCTACGGCTCCATGCTGAACAGGCAGGGAAAGAAGGAGGGCGTCAAACATCTTAAACAGGCTGGCTACTACTATGAGCAGAGCAACACCAAGCATTTTTCGAGTTAAGATCCAACTGGCAGCAATAAAGAAGAGTGCAACTCCAGTCATTATAGAACCAGAAAAAAGAGAAGCGCAGCTTCGTAGCCACATACCCAGGGCAGCTTCAGAAAAACCCCATACAGCTCCGAGCATTACAACAATGCCCAGATAAAATTTGGGAATGCTTTTATCCATGCTTTCCTCCTTTTTTTTAGTCACATCAACGCTGATATTTTAAGGATTATAAATTTCTTTTTTTCTTTTTACAACCTTTTCTTTTATTAATTAAAATTAAAGGGAGCAGGCCTTGCTTTTTGCCTTTATCTCGTACGGATCCAATTTATGCTAATGCATTACATTGAAGGCAATCCCGCTCTTTTTATAAATGGGCAGGGAAGCGTGCCAATCTCATCCTGAAGACAGGAAGTATCTATGTCGCTTTCATCCTTGTAAAGAAATTTTAATGTGCTGGTGTGAGACTGTTGAAACGGGCAAAAAACAAGACCAGACCGCTTGAGTATGATCCCTTGGGTGTAAAACATTTAATTCAGATTATTCAAATTTTGCAAGTCTGAATCCAATTTGCCCCCAATTTGCCAATTTGATTGTATTTTTTTCTTTTGCTATAAACTTTTTAGTGTGCGTGTAACATGAACAGCAAGAAATATTTTGATGAAGTTGCCCATAAATGGGAAAATATGCAGCAAAGCTTCTTTTCTGAAGCAGTCAGGGAGAAAGCGTTTTCCGCAGCTAGAGTGAAAAAAGACAAGATAGCTGCTAACATCGGAGCAGGAAGTGGATTTATCAGCGAAGGGCTGATTGCCAAAGGCCCTAAAGTGATAGCTGTAGACCAGTCCGAAGCAATGCTGGCAGAGATGAGAAAGAAATTCTCTAGTGCTGAGGGAATTGAATACCGCTTGGGGGAGGCGGAGAGATTACCCATTCCTGATGAAACTGTTGATTATGCTTTTGCCAACATGTACATCCATCATGTCGAGTCTCTGCATAAGGCCATAAAAGAAATGGTGCGGATTTTGAAGACGGGAGGCGAGCTGGTCATCACTGATATGGATGAGCACGAATTTAAGTTCTTAAAGGAAGAGCATCACGAGCGCTGGATGGGCTTCAAGAGGGAGGACGTCAGGCGATGGTTCGAGGAAGCAGGGCTCAAGAACGTGATTGTGGACTGCGCAGGCGAGTGTTGCTGTGGGTAATCAAAGTCTGCAGACGAGTCCGCTAGCATCAGCATATTCGTCGCTTCAGGCGAGAAATAGATTGACAGCAAGCGCAATCTAAACTGGTTGGCGTTCGCCTATTTCGCTAAAGTCCTTTTTAATTGCCAGAATTCTTGCAAGTGAGTTGAATAGTCCATCGCCTTCAAAAAAGAAATATCCAGAAGAAAATCAAGAGAAAGCTGTCCTCTCATAATAAAAACAAGAAAAGCTATTATGGAATAACCAGAAGTTGATCTAGGGAAAAATCATAAAAAACTTGACAAACTCTAATTAGCTTCTTATTATATCTCTGTAATGTCTGAATTATCAGAATAATATAATTATTCTGAATAATACAATAAAGAGAGGTTTTAAGAATGGCCAAAAAAATTAAAAACAAATTCCGTCCTGTCCCCGCAGATAGAAGAATGGGTTGCTGCAAAGTTGAATCAATAATAAGTATTGATGATAGAGGACAGACAGTTCTTCCTAAGGAGATAAGAGAAAAGGCAAACATTCGGGCCGGTGATAAATTAGCAGCTATGAGCTGGGAAAAGGATGGGAAAATCTGCTGCATCTCTTTGGTCAAGGTCGAAGAATTTACGGATATGGTAAAAGACCTGCTCGGCCCTATGATGAAAGAGATGTTTGAAAAATGATATCTGTAAATTAATCTGGAGGTATTATAAATGAAGAAAGAAGAAATAAAAAAAGTCGTAAGGAAATCTTATGCTAAAATTGCAAAACAGGAAAGTTCGTGCTGTGCTCCTGTGGATTCGTGCTGCACAAGCGCAGATTTAGCCCAGGATATTAGTAAAAAAATAGGATACTCTGAAGAAGATATAAAAGCTGTCCCTGAAGGTGCAAATCTTGGGCTTGGCTGCGGGAATCCAGTTGCCATTGGCAGTTTAAAAGAGGGCGAGACTGTTCTTGACCTGGGTTCGGGCGCAGGCTTCGATTGTTTTCTTGCAGCTGATAAAGTCGGCAAAAAAGGAAAAGTTATAGGCATTGATATGACTCCAGAGATGGTTGATAAAGCAAGAGAGAACGTTCAGAAAGGAAAATATGAAAACGTGGAATTCAGGCTGGGAGAGATTGAAAATTTGCCCGTCGCCGATAGTTCAGCTGATGTGATCATCTCAAATTGTGTCATTAATCTTGCGCCGGATAAAAAAAAGGTCTTCATGGAAGCTTTTAGAGTGCTAAAACCTGGAGGCAGGTTGATGATCTCGGATATAGTTTTGCTCAAAGAGCTTCCGGACAGCATAAAGAGCTCCGTAGAGGCCTATGTTGGCTGTGTTTCTGGGGCGGTTTTGAAGGATAAATATATAGAAGCCATAAAAGAGGCTGGGTTTCAGGAGGTCAGGGTAATTGACGAAACAAGCTTCCCTTATGAAAACCTAGAAAATGATCCCACCTCAAGAGCAATCATCGAGAATTTTGATATTTCACCTGAAGAGACAAAAGAGGCAGTAAGTTCGATAATAAGCATAAACATTTATGGAATAAAGCCATTACAGGGTTAACCTAATCAAGTTTAAGCAAAAATAATATTAGAAACGCGGGAATCCATGTATTTGCGATTTAAGTTTTGAGGAAATATCTAGATCTTTTGGATCTCTCTCCTGAAGTTTTCTTTTTCTTTAATTTTTATCTTCTGGATTTTACACAGATATGAAGGGATTTTCCCCAAAGGATTTCCAGAAAAAGATGCATTTATCGGGCATACTGCACAATCCTCCAGCTCTGGGCAAAGGAAGCATTCCAGTCGAGGAGTCGAAAAGTTATCCATGGAGAGCTGGGCATAGTTTGAACGAATTCGAGGATATATGCTTTTATGATTCTCGATAAAATCATCCAGGGAGCCAAAGTAGAATTTTTGAAATTCAGGTGAATTTTTTTTCACCTTAAAGTAATCCGGGAAAAGAAAACATCCCCAGATTTTTTCATCTGGGGTGATAGCCAGTCTGTCCCTCCCTGCAGCACAATAGAAAATCCCTTCTCCTGACTCTTCTCTGAAATTTGTAATTGGAATATCTCCATTTCTTTTGTAGCGATCAACAAGAATTTTCACCAATTTTGTCATTTTTTTCTCTAATTTCTGGAGAGAGACTTGATCCCAGGGCGTGATCTTGGAGAGAGAAAAGTGGATGCTCGGAACGCCAAGATCCATGACAAATTTAATCGATTCTGAAAGATAGTCAACAGTCTTTGGAGCAAAAACACTGTTAACTTCAAGAGCAATGTCAGGGCAATTTAATAATTGTTCGATGATTGATACTGTCTTTTTAAAACTCCCTTTCTTTCTCAAAGCCTCCTGAGCCAGACCATCAAAGCTCAATTCAATTGAAAATTTATGCTGGTTAAAAAATTGAATTATTTCTTCTGTGACCAGGCTTCCGTTGGTGGTTATGGAGTAATTAGCTCTTTTTTTGAATGCTTTATTTTTTTCGTTCAGGAAGGATACGGTTTTATTTATCAGGTTAAAACAGAGAAGAGGTTCTCCTCCGTAGAAATTAAAATGATAATTTTTTGTTAGCTTGGGTAAAAAAAAACGAGGCTTTTGTTAACAGTTGAGTATTTTATGTATTTTTTATTTTTCGTCTTATAGCAATACTTGCAGTTGAAATTACAGTCATCTGTTACGATTAGAGTAAGGCTCGAGAATTTCATACTGATTTTATAAATTTAAGATTCAGGCGTCTTAAATAGTTTGAAATTTTATTGATTGCCTAGTTATTTTCCTATGAAAATTGAGCCGTGTAAATTTACGGAAGTTTAATATCCAGAATTATGTTTCTCTTATGAAAAGTCTCCCGCCCGGACAACTTCTTCCTTTAAGCGGTTGAGGTTTTCCTTTAAAAGTCTGCGAGAGGTATGTTAAGGCTCCTTCTGCTTTTTTTTTCTGTTCTCCGGCTCGCAAGGTTTTTACAGCAGCCTTTAACTCTTCCAAGCATTTCTGGACATTGGGCGTTACTCGAATTGTTTTACTTTTAGCCATGGGTTTCTCCCTCATTTTTTATTATTTGTTTAAATTCTTCTTCTTCTCTGACTCTGTCAAAATTCCTATCAATATCAATATATTTAAGCCAAACAAAGCGCATATTGATGTTCCTGGTTTTATTTAAAAAATTTCTCAGAAATTCATAACCTAATTCTTTCTTTCCTATGCCTAGATAAACAGAAGCTAACCAAAGATCATCATTTAATACGAATTCTTTGGGGGATATAAGTCTGATATCATCGATTATTTTTAAAGCTTTTTCTACTTCCCCTCTTTGGGAATGAATCATCCCTATATAAAACAAGGAAGCAACCTTGAGATCCAGGGGAGCAACGTCAAATTCCTGGAATATAGATTTACTAGTCTCTAGATCTCCCAAATAATAATAAATCTCCCCTAACCTGAATTTAGACATCAAAGAATAATCTTGCTTTTCAACAATATTACAGATATTTATCGCCTCATAAAATTCTTTTTTGAGCATCAAAAGCTCGGCGTAAACCAAATTGTTTAATCCGTGAGGATTCAGCCAAAAACTCTTTTCCTTATACTCTAAAGCCTTCTTGAAATAAGCTTCATTCCCTTCTTCTCCGAATTTTATAAAGTAACAATAGCCAACTATTGAATTTATTTGAGCATTATCCGGATATTTTTTAATCCCTTCTCGAGCTAGTTCGAAGGCGAGTTCTTTTTTATTTTCGCTGAAAGTAACTTCTTTTATTAGGTAAACTTCGATTAAAGTAGAGTAATAATCAGGAAGATCAGGATTTATTGTTTGCGCTTGTTTAATCAGGTCTTCAGCTTTATTCACCCATTTTATATCAAAGTCCCAGTTAAAATTCACATAATTAGAATAGCAGTGAGCTAATCCGATGTAAGCTAGGGCAAAATTCTCATCAATCTCAATGGCCTTGTTAAAAAGATTAATAGCTAATTCATTGCTTTCAGGAGTGGTTTTTCCCCAGTAAAATTTTCCCTGGCGATATAATTTCCAGGGATCATCGTTATCCTCATTTAATCTGTTTAATATATAATTTCCTTTTAGATAATTATCATATGCCAGGTAATCTTTAGTTTTTCCGGCATCGGCTAAACGAAAAAGGCTTTGGTCAATATTTATATTTAATTTTTCATGTATTTTTCGGCAGATATCCTCCTGAATATAAAATACATTTTCTAAATTATCATCGAATTCTTCACTCCAAATAGTTTTATAATCTTTTGTCCTGATAAGCTGGACGCCGATTGCAATTTTATCTCCATCTTTTTTTATTTTTCCCTCTAGAATGTAGTCTACGCTTAATTCTTCACCGATCTGTTTTGCATCTCGAGGAGAGTTGTTAAATTTAGAAACCGATACTCCGGGAATGACTTTGAGTTCATTCAGCAAGGTCATCTTATTTATTATTTCATTTGTCATGCCCTCAGAGAAGTATTCATCTTGCTGTGAGGGATTGAGATTTTCAAAAGGAAGGACAGCAAAGGAAATGTACTCAGGCTGAGGAGAGAATGATATCCTATTCGTGAAAAATAAAAATAAGAAAATCGTTAAAAATAGAGCCACGACTGATACCAAGCTTATGATAGACCATCTGTACTCCAGGAAGGATGTTTTTTTTATCTCTTCGCTTTCGGCTTTTTCTTTTAGCCATTGGTCGATTTCTGATTTATAGGCAAAAACTTTTGAATGCGGAGAGCTTCTGTCAATACGATGAACCGGTAATCCCAGCTCTATTTTCCATCTTTGGCAGGTTCTTACATTCCGATCCAGGTAATCAGAGATTTCTTTCCAGGAATTTAATATGTCTTTTTGTTCCACTTCATCCCCACTTGGAACTTATTTATTCTTAATACAATAAAAAATTTTTGTCAACGAATAATTTTAAAAAAATCAGCATCTTCTATCTATAAGGAAAATAGGGAGTTTTAATCCATACAGAAATCCACGCTTTCTCTTGAGTAAGATAAACTTATTCCTTAAGTCATAAATCTCTTTTTACTTTAAAAACATGATTTTTCTTGGTATGAAAGATATCTATGGAAGGCTTGGCAAATCCTGACTATCAGAATATTCTATGGCTCTTGTTGCTTCTCTCTCTCTTTTTCGAGCCATTTTGGGAAGACCCAGTTGAGGATCTCGCTCTTCAATTTCTTATCCATCTCTTTGATCTTCAGTCCTACTTCCATCTTATTCTGGACGCCCTTGCTCCAGCTGATCTCTCCTGACAGTTTGGATGAAATCTTTTTTTCAGGAAGGAAAAGCTTTAACTCCATCTTAGACCCCGGATGAAGATTGAAACTGATAGTCAGCTTTAATCCTTCACGAGAGAAGTCATGAGCTGTTACTCTCTCGATTAAGTTATCCTTACCTTCTATTTTCACGACCTCTGCAGGCAGTAAACAATCAAAGCGCAAGAATTCTCTTTGTTCTTTACTCATCTTGTTTTCAATTTTTACACGATAAAAAAAGTTTTTTCAACAAAAACTTGAAATAAATGTTCATCCTTTTTAATAATGATAAAAATTTTTTAGGTTAAAATTTTGTCTGATAAGGATAGAGAGATGTTTTCTTTTTTTAAAAATCAAAAGTTAAACGTGTAGCTGTATTTGATCATCACGGCGCGGTTGCCTGTAAATGGTGGGATGGGACTCTCTCGGTATCGATTCGTGTTAATCCCCTCGTTATAAACAAGATAGAAGTCATTGCCTTCACGCGGATTGTAGCGAATCCGGATATTAGCGATGACCGCGTTGCTGGCACTGTTGTATTGGATAAAGGCTGTTGCTGAAAACTTGATGCTCAACATGGCCAAGATGCGGAGACGCGCAATGTGCGCAGTAAACTGTTGATCGCGATCAGGAAACACAATCCTATTGAATTCGTACATGCCGCTCAATTCAAGGCTAGAGGAAATGCTCCACCAAGGAGACACGCTGAGCGATACCCGCCAACCATCATAAAAAGTGCCGAATTCAAGTGTATTCTCTGTGAAAAAGAGCCTTGTCATGGCCGTTATGTAAGTCGCGTTAAGTCCGTAGAATGAATATTTTCCCGCGGGCACTTCAGCATCGTCAGAAAGCGAGAACTCTTCGGGCACATCTTCGTAGAACATTTTGAGCATAAAATTACCGAAAGCGCCGGACTTCGTTTCAAACTCCCATCCTGGTCCGATCTCAGCCGACTCGGTCGAACCGCTTGTGTTTTCTAATAATAGAAATCCGTCTAAAAATACATGATAACGCAATAGTGAAGACCTCTCGCCTGGCCTCCATCCAAAAAGCAGGCGGTCGCCAAACCGAGTATAATTGTCTCGCATAAGGAAGCCTATTCCAGGATTAAAGTTTGAGCCAACACGGGAAAAACTAACGTCATATCCCAGACCTTTGAACGTTCGTCGTTCCCAGTTCAATCCCATTCGTGCTTGGTCGAGTGAAGAAAGGTTGTTTTCTTGGCCGTTTTCAAAGGTCTGTGCCCATTTAAAAGATAGATAGTCATTCCCGAAGAGGCGAAAGATACCATCCAGTCCATAGGCTGTGTTGTAAGTGTTATCCATCCCTATTCTGGTTGTGATAATTCCTCCGACGTACGAATAAGGATTGAAGACCTGGCGGCGTATGCGGAAGACTCCAAAATTTTCTGAGGGAAGATCTTCAACCTCGGCAGTTTGCATGTTGAGAAAACCCAAATCCCAACGTCCAATTCGGCCCACGAGGCGAGCTCCCCCATAGATACGGACGGACTTACCCTCATAAATTCCAATCCGGCGGCTGTAAAAGAGGCTATTCTCTCCACCTAAATTGAAATCAAAAGTGCTTGAACGCTCCTGAAAAAAAAGCCGTTTTTCAGGAAAAAACAGTGAGAAACGAGTCAAATTGACCTGCTCATCATCAGCCTCGACCTGAGCAAAATCTGTATTCACGGTGACGTCTAGGGTAAGGTTACTTGTTAGTCCATATTTGATATCCAGTCCTGCTTCACGCGCAGGATCGTCAGTTCGCTCATAAGCAGTTTCAGCCTCATTGAGTTCGTAAGAATGCCCAAATCCTCCGAGTATGTAGGGAGCAATATACAGAGGCTTCTTCTTGTGGATGCCTTGGAAGACGACTTCTTGTGCCTGTGAAGGCTTGAAAAGGCTGTACATCCCCCAATTTGGCGAAATTGCTGGAAAAACTACTGATTCATTCTTTCGAGCAATCCACCGCCAGGAGATAAAGCCCATAACGCAACTTCCTTCTTTGTCTTGAAATTGGAGGCTTGAGAGAGGTATGCGCATCTCCACAAACCATCCATCTTCGTTGCGTTCAGTTGCCACATCCCAGTATGTATTCCAGTCCGTATTAAAGGGTTCTTCACCCTGGGCATCATTAAAAACCGTCATATCCAATCGCAGGCCTGAAGGGGTGGTAAAAAACACAAGAGCATTTTCTTTATCATTGAACGAATCGATGACGATACCAAACCAGTCATTATTAGGTTTCATATCGTCCCGCTTTTTAGAGGTGCATTGGATTCTTGAAGGCTCACTGTCATAGAGCCGTCCCGCTACATACACGTAATCATTGTCATAGGCCACAAGAATTTCTGTTTTTTCCGTCGGTTCATCGAGGAAATTCGGCGAGTGCATGACAACAGGAAAAGGTTTAATGGCTTCCCAGGCTGGTTCATCACTCAAACCATCAAGCTTAACAGGGCCGTCAAAGCGGGATACGACGTATCTACTTGAGTTAGCAGCGTTCTTTTCTAGGTCTTTCTTGGGCAATTTTTTCTGTTCTTTTTTCTCTTGGGCAAATACAGGAGTAGAAAGAATAAAGAGAATTAAGACTGTTTTTACGATTGTATTGTTCTTCATGTATCCAGTTTTATCTTTTTAGTTCTATAGAAAATATCAAATTGACGTCATCAGTATATTATTCACTTCGCGTTGTCAATAACTTATGTTTATCACCCGCATTTATAATTTCAGCGGTTTTAATCAATTTTGTTAATTGTTGCCCTTATGAATATCTATTTTTTCTGAAAGCATATTGAAAGAAAGGGCGATTTATCTTAATATTTCCCGGAGATTAAGCAGTTGCATGATTCGCATCTTCCTTTATTTAAGTGGAGTACTCTGGTTCCTAATTCTTTTCTGGTGATTAGAAGGGCACCACAATCAGGACAGTAGGTGTTCTCTCCATTGCTTTCGGAAACATTTCCTAAGTAGACATATTTAAGTCCTTGTGTCAAACCTATTTTTCTAATTTTTCTAAGGCTTTTTATGGGAGTGGGGGAGACATTGGCTAGTTGGAGATGAGGAAAGAAGCGGGTAACATGCCAGGGAGTATCTCTCCCTAATTCCTGACAAATCCAGGTTGCCATTTTCCATAGATCTTCATTATTGTCATTAATTCCAGGAATAACATTTGTCACAATTTCAATGTGCATTCCCCATTTTTTCTTAGCTCTCTTAATGATCTCCAAAATTCCTGAAAAATCATCGATATTGGCAAGTTTCTTGTAGGAATCTTCAGAAAATCCTTTTAGATCTACTCGAAAAACATCTAAATAGGGACCTATAGTATCCAGAGCCTCAGGCGTAATAAAACCGTTAGTGACATAATTGGTGTAAAGCTTATTTATTTTAGCCAATTTCGCTCCATCCAGAGTATACTCTAACCAGAGTGTTGGCTCATTGTAAGTCCAAGAGATTCCAACGCACCGGTTTTTCAATGCTATAGGGATTAATTCCTTGGGGGGGATATGTCTGGCGTTTTCTATTTCCTCTTTCACATCTGAATGGGCGATTTTCCAGTTCTGACAGCCGGGGCAGCGAAAGTTACAGCCAAGACTCCCCAGAGAGAGCCATTCTGATCCTGGAAAAAAATGATAGACAGGCTTTTTCTCGATAGGGGAAACCATAATGGAAGATACACGCGCGTAGATTAGAGAGTAAAGTTTTCCTTCATGATTAAGCCTTGTCTGGCAATGTCCTCTCTCATTTTCGTTGATCATGCATCTTCTCTGACAGACATTACATTGGACTTTATTGTTTGATAACTTTTCGTAAAGAATTGCTTCAATCACTGGGATCAGGCCTTTCTGAATTTCATTATTTATTCAGCACTAAACATCTTAATTCTATATTTTTGCTAAGGATAATAAAAGCATAAATAAAAAAGTATGAATGTATGACTCCAACGAAGATGGCAATTGAAACATCGTAATATTTTAGTTATTATAATCAAAAAGAGACAAGTCCTATTCCATGATAACAGGAGGCAAGAAGATGGAAATTACAATTAAAAGCCCTGCTTTTGTGCCGGGAGGGAAAATACCTGGGAAATACACGTGCGATGGAATGGATATTTCTCCACCGCTCAGCTGGACTTCAGGTCCTGAAGGAACAAAAACTTTTGCTCTTATCTGCGATGACCCAGATGCGCCAATGGGTACATGGGTACACTGGGTTCTTTTTAATCTTCCTGCGGACATCACAGAGTTCCAAGAAAACGTCCCGCCCGAAAGGGAACTGGAAAGCGGTGCGAAACAAGGAATGAATGATTTTCGTAAGATTGGGTACGGCGGCCCTTGTCCTCCCGGTGGTGTGCACAGATATTTTTTTAAACTCTATGCCTTGGATACAGAAATCAATCTTGAGCCCGGAGCTACGAAAGCAGAATTGTTAAAGGCTATGGAGGGTCATATTCTGGCTGAAGGTCAACTTATAGGGAGATACGAGAGGAGTTAGATTTCAAGACCGGAGAGAGCGGAGGCATCGGTTAGATTCTGCTTTTAAGCTGCTTGCAGGCTGCTCTGAATCCTCGTAATAATTCACACTAAAGCCGCTTATTGATTGTGCTTAGATCCTGGCTATAAAACAAGTCGCTGAAAATAACATGTATTCTTTTTTGGACAAATTCTTTTTCATATTTCATTCCGCCCTGATAGTTTTCATCCTTTTTGGGTGGATTTGGAGAAAAACTAGGGTAGCAAACCTGGTTGTTGTCCTCTTGACAGCCTTTTCCTGGACTATTTTGGGCATCTGGTACGGTTTTGGTTTCTGTCCCAGCACAGAATGGCATTGGCAAGTAAGGGTGAAATTAGGCCATTATGATATGCCTTCTTCTTACACAAAATTCCTTGTCGATTCTCTAACCGGGCTGAATGTGAGTGAGAGATTGGTGGATATTTTTGCCGTTCTGTTTCTCATACTAGCTTTGTTCGCATCTGTTGTGACAAACGTTAAAGATTGGAAAAAAAAACACTAATTAAAGATGATAAGCCCAAGTTAAAAACCTGGAATATTATCCTCCCCCTGGAGTGGTTTCAGGAGTTCCCCTTATAGTTTTTAGCTTGAAGAGTTTGGCTAAGAAGTGGCCAATAAATATTGCTGTGAGACTGTCCTCTGTGCTGTCAAAAGTGGCTATGAACGAGAACAAAAACAAATTTCCATCAAAGAATCTGGCTAGAAAAATCTTAATAGTTTTTACGAACAATTAGTATTATTATTTAGGAAGCGATAAATAAAATTTGGGAGAGGCAAAATGAAACAGCTTATTTTGACTGTGATTCTAATAGTGGGAAGTTTTATATTTGTCTTTGGTTCTGAAGAAATAATCATCGGAAGAGAAGAGGGAGATGCCCTGCTGATTTACCCGAGACAGATTGAAGAAGGACCTGATGGAAACATTTATGTCTATGACCTGGCGGATGCTTTTATAAAAGTGTATTCTCCTGAGGGAAAATTTCTAAGAAAAATCGGAGGAAAAGGGCAGGGGCCGGGAGAAATTCAGCGACCTGAGGGTGTTTCGTTTGGATTCACATCTGGTGAAAGATTATTTTTTACTGAATATTTTGGCGGGCACCCCTGGATCACCTTTATGGAGTTATCGGGTGAGTTTCATAAAGTTTTAAAACCAGAGCTAAAAGAATTTTTCGGGATTGGGAGAGCTATTTCATTACCAGATAACGGCTTCCTTGCTCAATTTTCATTTGTTGGGAGACCAGAAAAGCGGAAAGATTATTTTTTATACAGGTCTCCGCGGGAGCTTGTCATTCTTGACTTAAGAGGCCGTATAATTTCCAGGATTAAAAAAACAAATTATTTCATGAGGATATCTTACATTGATGATGGAGCTGATTCACCCCTCCCGTTCACACCAAGGTTTTTATGGTGCCCTTTTAAAAACAACACTGTTATCTTTGCCGATGGGTTGAGTACAAAACTAAAAGTCTATGATTATGAAGGGAAATTAGTGAAGGAAATAAGCACACCTCTCTCTAAGCCAGAAAAGGTCACGAAAAATGACCTAGATGAATGGAGAGAGGAAAGAAAGAGAAGCTTTAGAGACAAGGCATGGTATAGCCGGTTTGGAACAGTCATAGAAAAATATAAAAAATCCATTTATGAAAAAAGACCAAACTTAACCGGAATCTCTCTAACACCCGATGGGAATATTTTCATTTCTGGGCTCTGGGATGATGAAGCGCAAAAAAGAAATTACTGGCTGCTTGATGAAAACGGAAAAACAGTAGCAAAAATAGAGACTGAACTCCCCCGCCTAGAAATTTCAAGGCATTTTATCTTCTACAGAACAACAGATGAAGAGGAGAATATTTTGATTCACTGTTTTAAAAGGAAAGGGACAGAAAAAGAAGATCTGTTGAGGCTTGAAAAAAAATAAATATTTCTCTGGCATTATCAATCTTTGCTCAATAGAATTATAAGAAATAGATTATCGGCAGTTTTGCAATTCTTAGGATCGGATATTTGATAAAACAAAAATAAACATGCCAATTACAGAGTTAGAACTTAGATACATCATATTAATGATAACGAAAGGAAAATTTTGAAGGGCGGGCGTCTCTCGTCTTTAGATGCTTTCCGCGGCATTACAATTGCAGGAATGATTCTGGTGAACAATCCAGGAAGCTGGAATCATGTCTATGCTCCTCTGAGGCATGCTGAGTGGCACGGTTGGACTTTCACCGATCTTGTCTTTCCCTTTTTCTTGTTTATTGTCGGGATTTCTATTTCTTTTTCCTTTTCTAAGAGGATGGATCATGGCATCGCGAAAAATGAATTATATTTAAAAATCCTGAAGAGAACCGTTATCCTTTTTGGCCTTGGAATTTTACTCGGTATCTTTCCCCACTTTAATTTTGTAATTATTAGAATTCCTGGTGTTCTCCAGCGCATTGCTCTATGTTATCTTTTTTCTTCTTTCCTCTTCCTCAAGATAGGTATTAAAGGGCGGTGCATGGCTTCTTTCTCTTTTTTAGCTCTTTACTGGTTAATGATGAAATTGATTCCAGTTCCAGGCTATGGCCCCGGAATTCTGACTTACGAAGGAAATCTCTGCGCCTATATCGATAGCCACCTTCTTGGTGGCCATCTGTATAAGCCTGGTTTTGATCCTGAAGGGATTCTGAGTACTTTACCAGCGATTGCCACGACTTTGCTGGGAACTCTGACTGGTGATTGGCTGCGGTCTTCCAAAATTATTATTCATAAAACTCTCGGCATTTTAATCGGAGGTCTATTATTAATCCTGAGCGGGCTTCTTCTTCATCCGCTTTTTCCCATCAACAAGCAGCTCTGGACAAGCACCTTCGTGCTCTTTACAGCCGGGGTTGCACTGATTTTCTTAGGATTTTGCTATTGGATGATCGAAGGAATGAAGATTAGAAAGTGGGCAACTCCCTTTCTTGTTCTGGGCACTAATGCCATCACAGTCTATGTGGGATCCTCTTTGATGGCCAAGCTGATCGGCGTGATTAAGGTATCAGTAGGGGCTGAAGTTTTACCTTTAAAAGCATACTTCTACAACCAAATTCTGGCCCCCTCGGCAGGGCATTTAAACGGTTCGTTGCTCTTTCCTCTGTTTCTCATTATTCTCTGGGTAGGGATTATGCTTCCTTTGTACAGGAACAAAATAATTATTAAGATATAATAATTATTCTGATATAATTTTAGCTTAAGGTTTTTGAAGAGGGAATGAAGAGGAACCTGATTGATGGAGATCATTCTTTATTATAAGTCATGTGTAATAAATACATGACAGTATTGACTCCTTCATCTCTTTTCTTTCCCTTAATTAGATTTAATCCAATTTGGCATGAATTTTGCTCAATAAAATAAAAGATTGCTTGAGGTATTCGAGTGGAGGAGATTTAAGTGAAAGAGACCGAGCTCATTTGGGTAATTTTAATAAAAATGCATCATTCCGCCGAATATAATTGAGGATGGATCTGCTTTGCTGAGTTTATTCTTTTTTACGATGCGGTCCAATAGAAGAGCAAAGGACTTATAGCAAAAAAGATAATAATAATAATATAATTATAATGATAGAAATTACTTGATTTTTCTTTAGGTGCACGCTAGAATATAGTTATCTGATAGAATTAGTAAAATAAACTGGGAAAAAATGAGAGGTGAGTTATGAGATTTCAATATAATTTTAGACCGTTTATGCTTCTTGTGCTCCTGCTTTTGGGAGTAGGAATGATAGTTTCTTCAGCAGATGCCCAGTACTTCGGGCGGAACAAAGTGCAGTATGAAACTTTCGATTTTAAGATAATGAGGACAAAGCACTTTGACGTTTACTTCTACCCCGAAAAGCAGGAGGCAGCCAAGCAAGCTGCTCGAATAGCGGAGCGGTGGTATGCTCGGCTTTCTCGTCTTTTCAACCATGATTTAAGAGGCCGTCAGCCTCTGATTCTCTACGCCAGTTCTCCTGATTTTCAGCAGACATCGGCTATTCCGGGTATCATCGGTGAAGGGACGGGAGGAGTCACCGAGATGTTCAAGAGGCGGATTGTTCTTCCTCTTGGGGCTTCCTTAGCTGAATCCGATCATGTGATCGGTCATGAGCTTGTTCACGCTTTCCAGTTTGATATAACATCCCAGAGCCACCCGAGGTATGCCAGCGCTGCGCCCACAGCTCTCCGGCTTCCGCTTTGGCTCATCGAAGGACTAGCTGAGTATCTCTCGATTGGGTCTGTGGATCCTCATACAGCCATGTGGATGCGCGATGTAACACGTAGAGAGAAGCTTCCTACGGTTCAAAAGCTGATTAACCCTCGATTTTTCCCTTATCGATACGGTCAATCTCTTTGGGCCTATATTACGGGACGATGGGGAGACGCGGCTGTTAGAAGAATCATGAAAGCAGTCAGCAAAACCGGCGATTATGAACCCGTTATTAAGAAAGTGCTTGGGGTTTCTTTGGATCAACTTTCCAAAGACTGGCACGATTCCATGAAGAATGCCTACAGCCCTCTTACCGAAGTGACGGACGTGAGCGATAAATCGAGTCGTATGTTGTTTCAGGGCACAAAAGAGAATAGATTGAATGTTTCGCCAGCCCTCAGCCCTAACGGAGAGCAGATTGTTTTCCTTTCAAGCCGAAATCTGTTCTCGATAGACATGTATCTCGCTGATGCCCAAACGGGTGAAATCAAGACAAGACTCATCAAGACAGCAATAGATCCCCACTTTGAAAGTTTACAGTTCATCAAATCCTCAGGAAGCTGGGATGCAGAGGGAAAACGTTTTGTCTTCGGAGCAATAACCAAGGGAAAACCTATCCTCTCTATAGTCAATGTGGAGAAGGGAAAGAGAGATAAAGAGGTTGTCTTTTCCCAACTTGGAGAGATTTTGAACCCCACTTGGTCCCCTGATGGACGTTTCATCGCCTTTTCTGCGCTGGTAGGAGGATTATCAGATATATTCATATATGATCTTGAAGAAGACAAACTCGGGAGAATGACGGATGATGCTTTTGCTGATCTTTATCCCACCTGGTCACCTGATGGGCGCTTCATTGCCTTTGTCACTGATCGATTTTCTACCGACATTTCTATCCTGAGCATTGGCAACTACGAGCTTGCTTTGAGGGACATGGAAACCGGAGAGATTCAAAAAGTTCCTGCGTTCAGGAATGCTAAAAATATAAATCCCCAATGGTCGCCTGATTCAAAAAGCCTGTATTTCCTTTCTGACCAGAACGGGATAACAAATGTTTATAGAATTGACCTTGACAGCCAGAAAATATTTCAAGTGACAAATCTTTATACAGGTGTAAGCGGTATCATGGCCTTAAGTCCTGCCCTTTCTGTTTCCCAAAAAAGTGAGCGCCTTGTGTACTGCCTCTACGAGGATGATAAATACAATATCTACTCTATAGATTCTGCGGATGATTTAAAGGGAAGAGAACCGATAGCTCAGCTTGCCCAAGTGAACCCTTCTGTACTTCCACCTCGTAAAAAGGCTGAAGGAGAAGTTCTTGGTCTGTTGAAAAATCCTTTATTCGGCCTTCCCGAGGAAAGCGAATTTGAAATCAGCGACTATAAACCAAAGTTGAAGTTGGATTATGTCAGCCAACCTCAGTTAGCGATCGGAGTCGATAGGTATGGCACCTTTGCCGGAGGAGGCCTTGCCTTTTATTTTAGCGATATGCTCGGCTATCACAATGTTGTGGGAATGTTCCAGTTAAGCAGCCGTTTTCAGGATTCAGCCGCATTGGTCGGCTACCAAAACAGCAAGAGTCGTTTGAACTGGGGCGCTGTTGCCCAGCGCATTCCGTATGTTACCGGAGGCTTTGCTGCTGGATTGGATGAGTTTGGAGGCCAGGCAGTCTACGTCGAACAGGAATTTATCTTTCGGCAGATCAATTATCAATTTTCGGGATTTGCGGCTTATCCTTTCAACCAGGTGCGCCGCTTTGAACTTTCTGCCGGCTACAGCTTAATCGATTTTAATCAAGAGGTCCGTACCCGCACTTTTTCTTATCCTGATTTCATTTTCCTTTTCAGGGAAAAGGAAAAACTTCCTGCACCCGATAGCCTGCAATTTGGCTTCGGGGCTGCTGCCCTTGTTTATGACAGCAGCTTTTTCGGAGCAACGGGTCCTATTCTCGGACAGAGCTACCGTCTCGAGGTCTCGCCATATATAGGAACTATTGATTTCCATACTATACTTGCCGACTACCGCCGTTATTTTATGCCTGTCAGGCCGTTCACGCTTGCATTTCGTTTCCTCCACTACGGCCGTTATGGAAAAGGTGGTGAAGACACTCGTCTTTTTCCTCTTTTCATCGGCTATGAAACTCTTGTACGCGGATATTACACAGGTTCCTTTACGGTAGATGAAGTCACAGGCACCGATCCTTTTGATTTCGGAAGCTTATTCGGAAGTAAAATGCTGGTTGCCAATGTGGAACTCCGTTTTCCGCTGTTTCAGGTTCTCGGAATCGGAAGGGGATATTATGGAGTCTTCCCCATTGACTTTATTGCCTTCTATGATACTGGCATAGCCTGGTGGGATGATAATGAGCTCTACGATGAGTTTGGAGACCTAGTAGAAGCCGATCGTAAAGCTTGGTTCTTGGATGGCGGCCGCAACATGATTTCAAGTGCTGGAATCGGCCTTCGTGCCAATGTTTTTGGTTACTTGATTTTAGGAGTTGACTACGTCTATCCCTTTGACAGGCCACAAAAAGGCTGGCACTTCCAGTTCACGTTCACACCTGGATTTTAATCCTCGTTCATCATCTTCAGATTTAGTCATTGAAAGAACTTAAAAAAAGGGGACAGACCCCTTTCCCTTAGCAGTTTGACTTCTATTTTTTGCTCTGCTATACGTAGATGAGCATAAGTTGCTGAGGGAAAAAAATAAAAATCTGAAGTTATTAAGATAAGGGTGTATTTTTGTCCGGAGGAGGATTGCAAGTTAAGCAAGGCTTGCTGCCGAACTAAGAGTGCCTTGTAAAGAGAAGATTAATACTCAAGTAATGAAGCTTGTGAGAGTAACGATTGCTTAACAAAGTTTGCCAACGTAAAGATTTTTACTTAGGTGAGGAGGGCATGAATGATTGATCTGGCAATAATATCAGGAACTGGATTTTATGATTTCCCTGGTTTGGAAAGGGAAGAAGGCTTGACAATAGAAACAAGATATGGAGATGCATCGATAACGGAAGGAATCATAGAGAGAAAAAAAATAGCTTTTATTGCCAGACACGGCAAAGGGCACAGTATCTTGCCTAACATGATCAATTATCGGGCAAACCTGACAGCTTTAAAAGAATTGAAAACAAGAGGAATCGTCGGCACAACCGTATGCGGAGTATTAGATGCCAGGATTCCTCTTGCCAAGCTGGCTGTTTTCGACGATCTGTATTTTCCGGATAATAGACTTCCTGAGGGAGAGGTATGTACTGTATACGAAGAGAGAGGAGAAAGATCAAGAGGACATTACATTTTTGATAATCCTTTTTCCGAAGAACTGCGACAGCAGATAGTAGCTGCGGCCGGAGATCCTCTCACCAACGTTGTCTATGCTCATGCTAACGGGCCAAGGTTCAATACAAAATGCGAGATTAAAATGCTTCGAAATTATGCCTCCTTTGTCAGTCAAACAGCTGGGCCTGAGATAGTACTAGCCGGAGAGTACGAAATTCCCTATGCACTTCTTGGTTTCGGAGTGGATTATGCCAACGGAGTTAAAAGAGAACCAACTCCAGTTGAAGAGCTTAGAGAAAATTTGAAAAAAAGCAAGATGGCTTTTACAGATGTAATAAGAAAACTTATAAAAAAATACCGTGCGCCGACATTTTCTGGATATATATATAGATTTGAGTAGAATAAGAGGATAATAGGATGAGAGTCATAATTGCCTCAGATCATGCAGGCTTGATATTGAAAGAAAAAGTAAAAAAAGATTATGATAGTTTGGCTGGATACGCCCTGCAGTGGAGAGTAAAAGCATAAAAGGCGAATAAATAAAAAAGGAGAATATTAGAGGAAAAGATGAAAAAAATTATTATTCCTGCAGTAATAGCTAAGTCACAAAAAGAGCTAGACGATATTTTTTCCAGAATTAAGGATTCTGCCCGGCTGCTTCAGCTTGACATAATGGACGGTAAGTTTGTCCCGAATAATTCCCTTGATTTTGATTTTAGGCTGCCTGAGAAAAAATACCTGTATGAAGCTCATTTGATGATTGATAATCCCGAGAAGTGGGTAGATGAAAATTGGGGAAGAGTTGATACCGTTATAGCTCATTTCGAATCAGTAGAGAATCCAGAAAGGATTATAGAATCTGTGAAGAATAAGGGGAAGAAAATCGCTTTTGCTTTGAATCCTGAAACAGATATTGATCTTATTCTGAATTATTTAGATAGCATGGATCAGGTTCTTGTCATGACCGTCAATCCAGGTTTTTACGGCAGTAAATTCTTGCCAGAGATGTCGGATAAGATAAGAAGACTGAGAAAATTACGGCCTGAGCTGGATATAGAAATTGATGGTGGAATCAAACCGGATACGATCGAGGAGGTCTGCAAGGCTGGAGCCAATATGTTTGTTTCTGGATCCTATCTCATAAATTCAGATGATGTAGGAGAAAGAATCAGAATTCTAGAGCAGAAGATAAAAGCTGATTGAGTTTTCGATCTAGGATTCTTATGTGGGATTTTAAGGGAATAAAGAAATGAATCCATTAAAGGATTTACAGAAATACGGCCAGTCTGTTTGGCTCGACTATATCCGCCGGAGTTTAATCATTGGCGGGGAGCTTGAACATTTAGTAAAGGAAGATGGATTACGGGGTATTACCAGCAATCTCACCATATTGCAAAAAGCCATAGCCGGGAGCTCAGATTGTGACGAAACCTTGAATAAGCTTCTTAGAGACAATCCTCACTTAGAGGCCCGAAATCTCTACGAAAAATTGGCAAAAGAGGATATCCAGAAGGCGGCCGATATTTTTAGAAATGTTTATGAAGAAACCGATGGGGCAGACGGATTTGTATCTTTAGAATTATCGCCTGGTCTTGCCCACGATACAGAAGGAAGTGTTGCCGAAGGTCGTCGCTTATGGAAGGAAGTGAATCGACCTAACTTTATGATTAAGGTTCCTGCCACGAAAGAAGGAATCCCTGCCGCGGAAACACTTATTGCAGATGGGATTAACGTAAACATAACCCTCATTTTTTCTTTAGCCCATTATGAAGCTGTTGCCCAGGCATATTTGAGAGGGGTGAAGAAGTGTTTGGACCCGAGCAAAGTGGCTTCTGTCGCGTCATTCTTCGTCAGTCGCGTAGATGCGGCTGTGGATAAAGCTCTGGAAGCCGGAGGCTCTCGCCAGGCTCTGGAAATAAGAGAAAAGATTGCTATTGCCACTGCCAAAATGATTTATAAACGTTTTAAAGAAATATTCAGTGGCTATGCCTGGGAACGTTTAATGCGCAATGGAGCCAGAGTCCAACGTCCGCTCTGGGCAAGCACGGGAACAAAGAATCCCGCCTATTCAGACGTGCTGTATGTTGAAGGGCTAATAGGGCCAAATACTGTCAACACGATGCCTCCTTCTACCTTAAATTCCTTCCGTGACCATGGGAAGGTGAATCCCACCCTTGAGGCAAGGTTGACGGAAGCTGAGGCATCCATCGCCCGTTTAGAGGAGCTTGGAGTAGACCTCGAGTCTATTACTGAAAAGCTGCAGGAGGATGGCGCTGCAGGCCTCGCCAATTCTTTTGACTTATTGTTGGATACACTAGAAGAAAAACGCCATGAAATTATTCATGGGAAGAGGGCTAGACAGATTCTGGAAATAGGAAGAGATCAATCTCGCCTTGAAGAGAGGTTAAAGTCCTGGAAGAAGATGAATTTTATTAAAAGGCTATGGGCTAAGGATCCCACTCTCTGGTTTTCCGAGCCAGTTCCTGAAATCAAGGACCGGTTAGGCTGGCTTACCCTTCCTGAAATCATGCATGAGAAGCTTGAAGATCTTGCTTCCTTTGCCCATGAAGTGAACAGAGAAGGAATAGTCCATCTTGTCTTGCTGGGCATGGGAGGCTCAAGCCTTGCTCCTGAGGTATTCCAGAAGACATTTGGTAATAAAAAGGATTATCCTAGTCTCGTCGTTCTCGACAGCACTCACCCCGAAGCTGTCCGTTCTGTGCAAGATAAGATAAATCTCCGGAAGACGCTTTTTATTGTCTCAAGCAAATCCGGAACTACTCTTGAAACTTTTTCTCTCTTTCGTCATTTCTGGAAAGAGGCGAGTCTAGTGTATGACCATCCAGGGCGCTGTTTTGTGGCTATCACTGATCCTGGTTCCCCTCTTATGAATCTGGCTCAGGGCAGAAGTTTTCGTAAGGTGTTTGAAGCCCCACCTGATGTAGGAGGACGGTATTCTGCACTTTCGGTCTTCGGGCTAGTTCCAGCAGCCCTTATCGGTCTGGATACTCATAAGCTGCTCGATAGAGCCTGGATTGCTTTAGAGAATAATGCCTTTTGTCTACAAGAAGATGAAGCCTCAGGCTTAATCCTGGGTGCAGCCCTTGGTGAGCTATCAGAAACCCGTGATAAACTGACCTTTCTAACTTCATCCTCGCTCAGCAGTTTCCCTGACTGGATAGAGCAGCTTATTGCAGAAAGCACAGGAAAAGACGGGAAGGGCTTAGTTCCTGTGACGAATGAGCCCAAGGCAACCATTCATACTTACGATAAAGACCGGATTTTCGTCGGGCTGAACCTTAAAGGAGACCAAGATAGAGAACTCGAAGAACGGCTAAAGGATCTTGAGGCAGCTGGCCACCCCACCATAAGGATAACTCTTGAAGAGAAAGCAGATTTGGGGCAGGAAATCTTCCGCTGGGAAATCGCGGTCGCAGCAACAGGAGCAGTTATCGGGATACATCCTTTCAATCAGCCTGATGTCCAGCTTGTAAAAGAGTTTACTCAAAAAATGATGGAGGAAGATGAGACAGAAAAACAGAAAAATAAAGAAGTCGAAACATTCTTCGTTGATGAGACTAAGGGATTGGCTAATGCGCTTAAGAATTGGATCCATAAAGCAAAGCCAGGGGACTATATCGCCCTTCACGCCTATCTAAATCCCCTGAAAGAGGTAACTTCAATTCTGCAGAGAGTTAGAAATGAGCTTTTAAACCGTACACGACTGGCAACAACTTTAGGCTATGGACCGCAATTTTTACATTCCACAGGGCAGCTCCATAAGGGAGGACCCAACAACGGCCTTTTTCTCCAACTCATAGATGAGCCGGAATTTGATCTTCCTGTTCCTGAGGCAGGCTTTTCTTTTGGCAAATTGATAAACGCTCAATCTATAGGGGATTATCAGGCTCTTAAACAAAGGGGTCGAAGAGTCCTGCGGATCAACCTGGGTAGGGATGTGGCTGGAGGTATTGAACAGTTAGTGGAATTAATGCGAAGAACATAAGTTTAGGGAAATCATATAGAAGTTCCACCTTTAAGGGTGAATTGAACTGATCTTAAAATCATCTCTAAAGAGGATTGTATCTCTCTAGGTTTATTGTCAATATACAGTATTAGTGCTGAAAATAATCGAAAAAACACAGGATACTAATTTCTTAGGCAGAAAATTTAAGCATTTATAAGTTAAAGACCGTGAAGATCAAACAGGCTTTATTGGCAGCTCTGCCGAAAATATTATTTATAATTATACTTTGCTCTTTTCTTTCTGGGCCACTATTGTCCAGCGGACGAAAGGTCAGAGTTATCGCTGAAAAAGCAAATATTTATTTTAAGGCCGATAAGAATAGTCCCATAGTTGAGACTGTTGCCAAAGGGACCATCCTCACTCTCCATGAGACAGGGAAAGTAAAAAAAATATGGCTCTATGTCTCTTATACTTCTGATAAGTCGGGTATGACCAAATCGGGTTATATACTGGATGCATTAGTTGAGAGGCTTTTTGTAGTGACCAAGGTTGTCACTTTAAAAGGGGAAGGCGAGGACCTGGAAGATAAGCATAAATTTAAGAATTATTTCAGAGATACTCGCTGGGGAATGAGCAAAACACAGGTATTAGAATTGGAAGGTGCACCCTTGTATCAAGAGAAATCTTATGGATTGGAGACAATTAGATACCGGAAAAAAGTAATTGGCTTAGAGTGTTCGATTGAGTTTATTTTTGCGGGAAATAAATTAATCAAAGCAAAATATATTTTTCTGGAAAAGCATAAGCATAAAAGTCAATATATCGGCGATTACAAGAAAATTAAAGATTGGCTAACAGAAATCCATGGAATGCCCCTGGGCAGCAACGTTACCTGGCGGAATGATTTATATAAAGAGGATTACTCGAATTGGGGGCTTGCCGTTAGCCTGGGTCATCTAGAATACAGTTCACTCTGGAAGAATCAAGAAATGGAAATTTTTCTTACGCTCTATGGAGAAAATAATAAGCTATCCCTCAGGGTTGAATATAAAGGACTAAGAATTAGAAAATAGAATATATGCAAATAAATGGGGCCAGGCCCCAATTCAAAAGAATTAAAAAGTAGATAAAGAAGCAAAAAGGGGAAGAAGAGTGCTGGGAAAAAAGAGATTTTATAAATTCACGAATTCCCGCTTAACTTTATTTAATTTCAGCGCCATCCCAGCAATAAGTGCAAATTTTTTCTTTAGGCAGGCCTATGGCTTCCACAAGGTCTTCCAGCTTTTGATATTTCAGTGTTGTCAGTTTTAATGTTTGGCTTATTTGTCTTATCATTGTTTTGTATTTTTCAGAGCCTTCTGTAGAATATTCGTCCAGGTCTTTACCGTCCACTCCTTCTATCTCCTTTATTGCCTTTCTTGCTGCAAGATCCAGCTCTGACCTTGACCTTGAGAAGTTTAGGAATTTGCACCCATGCGTAAGCGGAGGGCATGCTGGACGCATATGCACTTCAAGAGCACCAAAATTGTAAAGCCTTTGGATAGTGTCTTTCAATTGTGTTCCTCTGACGATTGAATCTTCGCAAAAGAGCAATTTTTTGCCTTCGATCAATTCCCTGATAGGGATGAGTTTCATCTTGGCTACGATATCTCTCACGGCTTGGTCCTGAGGTATAAAACTCCTGGCCCAGGTAGGGGTATATTTAACAAAAGGCCTTTTAAAGGGTATCCCCGCCTCGCTTGCATAACCCAGTCCATGCCCGATTCCTGAATCAGGTAATCCAGCCACCATGTCTATTTTAATGCTATCATTTTTTGCCAATTTAGCGCCGCATTTGTTTCTTACACTTTCAACGTTGATGCCTTCATAGCTTGAAGCAGGATATCCATAATAAACCCACAAGAAGCCACATATCTGCATCTTCTCTCCCGGAGGCTTTTTCTGCTCAATTCCTTCTTCTGTGATTAGTACAATCTCCCCAGGTCCGAGGTATTTTTTTATCTCATAACCGAGGTTGGGAAAGGCACATGTTTCCAAGGTTACAGCATTGCTTCCTTCTTTCTCTCCGATAACTACAGGAGTTCTCCCCAGCCTGTCTCTTGCCGCGTACACTCCTTTATCTGTTAGAAGCAGCAAAGAACATGAACCTTCAATCGCTTCTTGAGCGTTTATTATTCCCTCCTCAAAAGTCAATTCCTTGTTGATCAGGGAAGCGACCAGCTCTGTGGGGTTGATTTCTTCTCCGACCATTTCTGAAAAATGGATTTTTCTTGTGCCGAATACTTTTTTTACCAGCTTATCTGCATTTTTTATTGCACCTACAGTTATGATCGCATATTTTCCCAAGTAAGAACGTATTAGCAACGGTTGGTTATCATAGTCGCTGATCACTCCTATGCCTCTTGCGCCGTGCATCTTTGTGATGTCTTGTTCGAATTTCGACCTGAATTGAGCATTCTCGATGTTGTGAATAAACCTTATAAATCCCTCTGGATTTTTAACGGCAAGGCCTCCCCTTGTTGTTCCAAGATGAGAATGATAATCTGTGCCGTAGAAAAGATCACTCACGCAATCTTCCTTTGAAACTACTCCGAATAATCCACCCATAACGGCCTCCCTTAAAAAGGCTATGTTTTACATAGCAAAAGACGGCCTGCAGACTTTTAGGTTTTTTCAAGCAGCGGAAGCGAGATTAAAGAGAAACAGGATTTTTGCGCTGGCCATCTTTTATAGAGCAAGGACGGGCTTTCCAAATGCTAATACTGTCCAAGAATAGAATATGACAAATTTTAGACTCTCATTCAAGAAAAAAATAAAAAAAAGACTTCAAATACGCAAATACGTATAATGATAGATAAAAAAAGGGACAGGGGATGAAAAGAATCCGGCTACCATGGGGCAAGAATATCATTTCGTACTCTGCAGGGAATTCAACGCTAAAAATTTGTTTTGATAAATTTGAAGATTTTAATAAAATTAGTACAAGGTCTGCGTGCCTGGAATTGTAGGGACGTTTCCCAAGGGGACATCCCTGTAGGAAAATGCCAGAGGGATGCTCCTTGAGAGAACTTATTAGGGTTTATTCTTTTAGGAATCTGGCTTATATTACTTATAGCGAAGGTTATAAGCAATTTTAAATAATCTCAAAGAAGGAGGACGAATATGGCCGAAAGAGTGAAAGTTGTCTCAATAGCAATTACCATTATCGTCTTGATAGCTATAGCTGCGGGAGTCTATTATTTTTTCATTTATGAGAAGCCAGAAAAGATTCCTCCTGTTCAGCAAATTCAACAGGAACAGCCTGCCCAAGTTCCGGAGGAAGAGCCTGTAATTGAAGAAGCACCAGAATTAATTCAGGTTGGGCTTGATGAAAGCGATGATTCAATTCGCAATATGGCCGCAGAGCTTACATCCCATCCAGAGGCAGCATCTTGGTTGATGAGCAAAGATTTGATTCGCAAATTCGTGGGCGCTGTAGACAATATCGCCAACGGCTTAAGTCCTCGTTCCCAGATTGATTTCTTCGCTCTTGAGGAAAATTTCAAGGTAATCGAGAAAGATGGACTTTATTATGTAGATCACGAAGGCTATGACCGGTACAATTTGGTAGCGGATGTTTTTAGCTCTCTGGATTCGGAAGGCTGGGTGCAGCTCTATGAGCAATCGGCGCTACTTATTCAAGAAGCATACACAGATTTGGGTTATCCAGAAGAAGATTTCAACAAGACTTTGACTGCGGCCATTGTTGAATTGCTCAAGGCACCAGTGATTGAAGGAGACATATTATTAGAAGCTAAGGTGATATCTTATGCAATGGCAGATCCTGCTCTAGAAAACCTGAGTGAAGTCCAGAAGCATCTTATCCGAATGGGACCTAAAAATGTCCGGAAAATTCAGGCAAAACTTCGGGAAGTTGGATTGGCTTTAGGAATCCCCGAGAATAAGCTTCCTCGAGAGAGAATTTACTCTGCCAGATAAAGTATTGGGATCAGGCATTGCCATCGGGAAAAGATATTTTCCTGCCTCTTATCCCTCTGGCATTCCCAAGGATAAGGCCTGGTCCCAAATACTCAAGGCCTGACCCCAAAATCAGGTTTGTCGGGCCCTTATTCATACGGGAATGCCAAGCTGCTTGCAGACTTCTTGACGAATTTTTTCCGAAGAGAAGTATTCTATTAAATTTTTCCAGGTTTTTTGTAGCTGGATCAGGTTTTGGAAGGAGTTCGTCTCAGCAGCTTTGGATCTAGCGAGAAAAATATTGTTCATACATTCCACAGCCCCTCTTTTGTCGCCTTGAAGAAGATAATCAACTGCCAGCATAATATTGGAGTGGAAGATTCTATCTTGTAAATCTTCTCTCAGGAATTCTCCAGGGAAGGGATCAAGGTTCTCTGCCGTTATCCTCTTCATGCCCGGAGCAGGTTCTTGAGCATCCAGTTTGCTCTTTTCAAACACAAAGCGGAGAATATCCTCCCTAACCTTTCGCCATGTAGGATGGGTTTTTGGAGGAGCGTCATGTTTTATTGAGAGCTCGTTATCCAGGTAGAATTTAAAGCCAAACATCCGGGCATTGATAAGGTAATCGATATCCTCCCCCCGGGGAACGGACGGATCAAAAGGTACATGCGTAAAAAGGTCGCAGTGAACAACCATATTTCCACCGAATACAAAAGGAGTTTCCTTTAGCCTTGGAGGCTTACCGATTATTTCTTTAAAGGCTCGGTTCATGCAATCGATCTTATTCCAGTAGGTCATCCAGGGGGCAATTTCTTTGTTGATTAAGAAATCATTATCAGGGTTGATGTAGTAACCAGCAACTGCGAACACTTTATCTCCCTGGATTTTTTTACCGATAAATTCAAGAGCCCTTTCCATGAATTGCGGATCTTCGAAGATCTCGTCGTCGTCTATGAGTACTGCTGCCTCGGAGCCTAAAAGGTGAGCTGAGAAGAGGCAGAGATTTCGAACATTTGAGTACCCGCTGAGCTGTAAAAGTGGGATGAATCTCTCCTGGCCATGATTGGCTAAATGCTTGTGAATCTTATCCAGGTGAGAATAAGAGAAAAAAATAGTTTTAACCTTTGTGGCTTCTTCTTTTATAATCGATGATATTTTTGACTCGACTTCTCTCTGGATATTCTGAGCTGTAGATATTCCCAGGACAACAAGATTGAAATCTTTTTGTTTGAGAATGGAGAGACTCTTAAGGACGCGGCCTAAAGTCCCTTTCTCATCAAGCGGCGTAGGATGGTCATAAACATCATCTGTTTCCCTCCAGCCTTCAGGCTTTTTCCGTCTCCAATAACATGGAATTATCATTGTAACTTTCATTTTCACCTCTCCTAGGCTAGTTTTTAGAAGAGTGGCTTTTTTCCATCATTTTTTCTAAAACTCCCTTCATTATCTCTACTCCTTTTTGCCAGGCGAACTTTTCTTCGACGAGCTTGCGGGCTTTCTTCCTTATTCGATCGAACAAATTATCATCGTTTATCAAATCAAGAATACCTTGAGTAAATTCCTCTGGATTATCAGCTACAACGATGTTTTCCTTTTGAATAGCAGGAACACCCTCGGCGCCCAAGGATGTTGAGACTACTGGAGTGCCTGTAGCCATAGCCTCCAGTATTTTACCTCTGAATCCTCCACCGAGCCTCACCGGACAGATGAAGACTCGTCCTTTTTTCAGGTAAGGGCGGACATCATCGACTCGGCCCGTAACGATAACGGCATCATCTTGAGAGAGGTTTCTGATCTCTGGCGGCGGACCCTGACCAACCACATAGAATTTTATCTCTGGAACCTGGGATTTTATGCGGTGCCAGATTTCCTTGTAGAAATAGAGAACAGCATCCACATTGGGATAGTGCAGGTAATTTCCCACAAAAACAATGCTTTTTTCTCTTCCCTCAGGTCCAGAAAAAGAGAAATCTTCCACATCTACACCATGGGGAACCACGGCAATGTCCAGCTCAGGAGAAATTTCTAGAAGCTTCTTTTTGTCCTGATGAGTCAGAGTGAGCACTTTATCAGCTTGCTTGTACATATCGAATTCGTATTTTTTAAGCCCTTTGAGGTTTATGGCTTCTTTTAGTTTGCCCAGTCCAAGACCGCTGTAGCGAAAAGCCTTGAGGCGTGCCAGATAATAGCATTCATGAACAGAGACTATCCGGCGGACTGGCGGGAGCAGCGGATTATTATAGATAAACTGGCCCATCACAGAATATTCGGCGACGACAAAATCATAGCGGTCTTTTTCCACCATTTCGGCAACGGTTTCGGCCATTTTTTTTGAACCATGAGTCCTGAGGAAATAGTGAGGGATTGGAGATGTGAAAAAATCCCAAGTTGCTTTGAGAGCCGAGCGTTTCGTTGGATAGGGGATAAGTTTTAAATCATGACAGAAAGGTTTAACAGAGGGGATGTATTTTTCTTCTCCCGGGCGAAAGAAAGCAGCTAAGGAAACAAGATGATTTTTAGAAAGATATTTCAAGCGGTTATAGATGATGATAGGTCCTCCGATGACTTTGGCATGAGGGAATTCCTTACAGGTGAAAAGAATCTTCATGATGAAATCTTTCAGAATTTTGTTTTAAACATAGAAAGAACTTTTTTGTGCATTTGGGAAATTTGACCTTATTATTTAAATAACATCAGATAGTTTTTTGTCAAACAATTTCACCCTGATGCGATGCTCAATTTTTATCAAAACAATCTAGTGCTCTTTCCCTTCTGTGCTTTTCGCCTTAGATTTTATTTGATTATATATTTTATTATAAGGAATCCGCCAAAAAGAAGGATGAAGAAGAGGATGGCAAGGAGGTTGAAGTATCTATCGATGAAACCTTTGATCCCAGGCCCAAATTTTCGAAACAAACCAGCCACGGCAAAAAAACGGAGGGAGCGGCTGACAGTCGATGCCATCAGAAAGAGAAAAAAGTTGAGCTTGAAGACTCCAGAAGCGATGGTGAAGACTTTATAAGGAATGGGAGTGAAGCCGGCCAGAAACACGTACCAGATACCATATTCATTGTAATTCGCCATCACCCGTTGGAAGAGGCTTTCCGTAAATCCAGGGACATATTTGAAGAAAAATGAATCAACAATTTCCCATATCCCGTAGCCGATGAAATAACCGATAATGCCTCCGATGACTGAAGCTATAGACGTATAGAATGCAAAACGCCAGGATTTTTTAATGGCTCCAAGACAGAGTGCAATAAGAAGAGCATCAGGGGGAACAGGGAAAAAAGAACTCTCGGCTAGGGCAAGAAGGAAAAGAGCAAGAGGGCCGTATGGAGTTTCAGCCCAGTGAAGGACCCAGTCATATAGTTTTCTTAATAATTTCATCAGCGATAGATGAGAGAATATTTTTGAATGCTGGATGCTGAATTGTCTTGTAGCTAGTTAGGTCTGTGTGGAGTGGGGTTACAGAGATGTAACCTTCTTTAACGACCATAACATCACTGTTTTTGGCACCTTCTGCTTTTGGATTGCCGGGTCCTATCCAGTAATAGGAATCTTGCCTGGGGTCCTTTTTTTCTATTATTTCCGGGTTGTATCTTTTCTCACCAAGTTTTGTAAGCTTTATTCCTTTAATAGGAGGAGGAGGAAAGTTTATATTGAGAGTCATTTTCTCAGGGAGCTTATTTTCCAGCAGCTTGGTGGCCATTGAGCGAACCATCCTGGCCGGAAAATCATAAGAATACTTGTGATTCTCATCTGGCAAGAGGGAGACGGCCATTGAAGGAATCTGAAGAAAGGATCCCTGAATAGCAGCGGCGACAGTACCAGAATAGGAAATATCTTGCTGGCCGAGGTTGGGACCTTTGTTGAGGCCTGAGATTAGCAAAGAAGGCTCTTGAGGCAACAATTTTTTAAGGGCAATATAAACGCAGTCGGCAGGAGTCCCGTCTACAGCATAAGTATTTGTTTTAATCTTTTTTACTCTCAAGGGGCGGCGAAGAGTAAGTGAGAGGGACGTGGCGCTTCTCTCCCTGTCTGGGGCGACGATGTAAATTCGTCCCAAATCCTTAAGGTTTCGGGAGAGAGCTTCTAAGCCCTCTGCGAAGAAACCGTCATCGTTAGTGAGAAAAATAAGAGGGTCCATGACTTCTTTTTTTCCTGAACGTAACCATAAAGAAAATCAATAGTTAATTCAGGATTAATAAAAATAATTAAGAGCTTCAGTTTAGTTTATCTTCTTAGGAGAAGCATTTTAGCATTTGAAGGAGGTTATTTAAACTTTTTTCTTTTTTGTCTCATCTTCTCAAGTGCGGATCATTATCAGTAGCATCTTGAATTTTTTCAACGCTTTTAAGGAGTGAGGTTGATGGGCAGGCATGATCACCATTTCTCCGGGCTCTAGCTGAATAGGATTGCCTGAAATAGTGACTTCCATGTCACCGTCCAAGCAGTAAGCTAAAGCATCAAAAGGGGCCGTGTGCTCACTTAAACCTTGTCCTTCATCAAAGGCAAATAAAGTGACTGTTCCAGTTTTTTTTGAAATAATTTCCCGGCTGACCACAGAGCCTTCCTGGTAATTGATCAGATCGATTAATTTTTTCGCTTGTGCTTTTAATTCAAGAGGGACTTCCTTTTCTTTGTCTGGATTCATTCTCTGAATATCTATTACCTCCTTATTCTTTACATCTTATGCAGACTAAACTCGCTTTCTCTGGGGCATGAAAAATTAAAAATGGTCGGGACGAGCGGATTTGAACCGCCGACCCCACGCACCCCAAGCGTGTGCGCTACCAGGCTGCGCCACGTCCCGACCGAGTGAATAATTATAACAAATAAGGAAAGATTTTTTATGTTTTTTTTGAGTCTTTTCCCAAGGAATTGGCTATTTCCTGCAGTTGTTCTCGAACCTGATAGAGAACTTTTCTCAAGCGATCAGGATGCACTGGGGTTGGAGTTTTTATCCCGAATTCTTCCTCGATTTTTCTTTTTGCTCCCGCCAGAGTTAATCCCTTTTTTTCCAGCAATTCCTTAAGTCTGAGGATAATGGCTAAGTCTTTTTTTCTGAATATCTTATCTCCAGAGCCTGTCTTTCCTGCATGAATGAAATAGAACTCCTTTTCCCAGGCGTCGATGACTTCAGGATCCAGTTGGGAAATGCGGCTTATTTCTTCTAACCGGTAAACAAGCTTTTCAGGTATCTTATCGCTTTTCATCTAGTGATATATTTCTTATAAAAGCAGGTCTGTTTGGGGGATTAACTTCCGTAAAATATTCGCCACTCCCTCTATCTTTTCAATTCAAGTAAAATCAATCGTAACCTTAGCATGGAATCCCACCTAGGTCAAGAATGGGGTCAAATGATATGGTCAGGTCTAGCTTTTTGCTAGTAGGATCAAGCCTAGCTTTTTAGAAAATGTATTTTCCATCTCTTGCCCGTATAGGTTTCCCTTGGATAAGAGCTAGCCCCATAAAAAAAAGCATAAAAAAGGGGACATGCCTCTTTTTTGATGTTTCTATCCATGATAGAGACTGATCTCTTTATTATAGAAAAAAGAGGCCTGTCCCCTTTAAAAAATATCTGGTATAATTCAAAAAAGGTCACTAAATTCATGGATGCTAAAAAGAGCGAAAAACACATTCCCCTGGCAGAGAGGATGCGGCCCAAAACTCTGGAGCATTTTTATGGTCAGGAGCATATCATCGGCGAAGGAAAGATACTTTCCCAGTTAATAGAAGCAGATCGTCTGGTTTCTATCATATTCTGGGGACCTCCGGGCTCAGGCAAGACCACGTTGGGTTACATCTTGGCTGATCAATTCAATTTTCCCTGTATTTTTTTCAGCGCCGTTCTTTCAGGCATCAAAGAAGTCAAGCAAGTCATGGCCAAGGCGGAAAGCCATAAAAAAATGTACGGACAACCCACAATCATTTTCATAGATGAAATACACCGATTCAATAAAGCCCAGCAGGGTGCTTTCTTACCCTATGTAGAGAAAGGGGATATCATTCTTTTCGGTTCTACGACTGAAAACCCATCTTTTGAAGTCATCGCAGCTCTTCTTTCCCGGATGAAGGTACTGGTTTTAAATCCTCTATCCGAAGAAACATTAATCCTTATCGTCCAAGAAGCTTTAGCTGATAAGGAGCAGGGATTGGGGAAGCTGAAGCTCAAGCTTGATAAGCAGGCTCTTAAAATGATTATAGATTATGCAAACGGAGATGCCCGAAGAGCCCTTAATACTCTCGAAATATCTGCGAATCTGGCAAAAGGTAATAAAATAACAACAGAAGAGGTGAAAGAGGCGCTGCAGAAGCGAATTCTTCTTTATGATAAAAAAGGAGAAGAACACTTCAACCTGATCTCTGCTCTTCATAAAAGCCTTAGGAATAGTGATGTTGATGCTTCTCTTTATTGGCTGGCGAGGATGATTTCCGCAGGAGAAGATCCCCAGTATATTGTGCGAAGGCTGGTAAGATTTGCTTCCGAAGACATTGGCCTTGCAGATCCTCAGGCTCTCTCCATCGCCCTCAGTGCCAAAGAAGCCTATGATTTTATCGGCTCTCCTGAAGGAGAACTGGCGCTTGCCGAGGCTGTCATCTATCTGGCTTCGGCTCCCAAGAGCAATCGGGTCTATGTCGCATTTGGCAAAGCTATGAAAGATGTTGAGGCAAGTCCTTTTGAACCCGTACCTCTCCATATAAGAAACCCAGTGACTGATCTAATGAAAGATATCGGATACGGCAAAGATTATGCTTATGCACATGAATTCCCTTATTTGACAACTGATATGGAGACTTTTCCCGACAAGCTTAAGGGCAGGAAATATTATGAACCTGGAAACCTGGGCATGGAAAAGGATATTAAAAAAAGAATAGATTGGTGGAATTCCCTTAAAGAAAAAATAAAAAGAGAGAAGAGCTAATCTTTCTCATTCTTTTCTTTCAACAGGTAATAAATTTCCCAGCTTATATCATCAGCAACACAGCCAACACAGGAGGTCGGAGTTGTGGCGAGCTCTTCCTCAAAAATTTTGTCTTTCAAAATTTTTTTGACTTTTTTTCTAATTTTATAGAGCATAATGTAGTTAATCATCGTCTTCTCTCTTTTGAATGATATCAGCCTCCAACTTTTCTGTAAAGATTGAGGAAAGAGCGAAAAAAGTGCTATTATTGCATCTTTCAAGAAGAATGAAAAAATTCACGCTCTTGTTCCTGGCTTGCATCTTCTTAGGCTTCTGTTCTTTTTTTAAGTCAAAAATTCCTGCATATCCCTCGGGGATCATCTTCCCTTTGGAAAAGGCTGCAGAGATCTCCTTCGAAGGAAAGGTCATCGACTTTATGAAAGATGCTGAGGGAGGTCTTTATCTTTCTACGGAGAGCGGGCTGGTTTATTGTTTAGCTGGAAAGAGAGGCGAAATTTTATGGAAATTCGAAGTCTCGGAAGAACTGACAAGTTCTCCCTTCCTTGGAGCTGGAAACATTTACGTTTATGATAGGGCCAACGTTCTCTACTGCTTGAGCAAAAAAGGAAGGCTGCTCTGGAAAAATGAGGTTAAACAGAAAATCACGACTGGTATCACAGAATTCAAGAAGAAAATATACTTTGGAACGGAGAAAGGAATATTTTTTGCCCTCGCCACAGCAAACGGGGAGGAACTCTGGCGCTTCGAGGCGGGTAACGCTATAAGTTCTACTCCTGTTATCAATGACGGAAGAATTATATTTGGCTGTGATGATCGTAACCTTTATATTCTGGCAGAAAAAGGCAGGCTTTTAGATAAGATAAAAATAGAGAATAAAATTCAGCCTCTCCCTTTAGTCGAGAAGAATTTTCTGTATTTCGGCACCGATGACCATTATTTTTATTGTTTTAACCTGGCTAAAAGGAAGAAAAAATGGAAACGAAAGATAGGGGGGAAAATCTTTAGCCCTCTAGTAGTCCATGGCAACAGAATTTTTTTTCTTTGCTGGAATAACGTGTTGTACTGTCTGAATAAAAAAAACGGACATATTCTCTGGTGGAAAATAATCCCGTCACGGAGTTCTTATCGTCTTGAAATTTCTGGAGAGAGAATTTTGGCCTCCTCCTTCTCCTCCCTCCTGCTTTGTTTTGACATAGAAACAGGGGAAAAAATCGGAGAATATGACGCGGGTCAGGAGATTAAATCAAATCCGCTGTGGGTTGCGCCTTACCTTATGTTCAATCTATATGATAACAATAAGGATGAGGGTAAGCTTGTATTCCTGAAAAAGATATTAAAAGTTTCGCTAAGGCCGTCTGCAAAATCGCCGCAAAAGCTTGGCGCAGAAATTGCCTTCACTGTTTCTGCTGTTGGTTTCTACAGACAAAATTATGAATTCTACCTGCGGGAAGGGAGAGAGGAAAGGATCGTTCAGGAAAAATCCGAGAGAAATTCATGGGCATGGTTTCCAGAGAAAGAGGGGAATTACATAATAGGAGTTAGAGTTGTTGATGAGAAAGAAAGCATGAAAACGGAAATCCCCTTTGTGATCAAGAAAGATTAAAAGAGTTTAATGAATCATTTAGAAAGGAGATTTTATGATGGAAAGAGAAGAAGCTTTAGGGATTGTCCAAGAATATCTCAAAAATAAGAACCTGGTGAAGCATTCTTTGGCAGTAGAAGCCTGCATGAAGGCTCTTGCTTCACGGCTTAATCAGGATGTGGAGAAATGGGGGCTAGCGGGAATTCTCCACGACCTTGATTACGAAATAACTGAAAAAAGTCCTGAGCTGCATACAACCGAGACAGTCAAAATATTGGAAGAACATGGGGTCGATGCAGATATTATTCATGCGGTTAAGGCCCATGCTGCGCAGGTCCCTTGCGAGAGCGAGATGGACTGGGCGATTTTTTCCGTTGACCCTCTCACTGGGTTGATCATTGCTGCCACTCTGATGCATCCCAGCAAGAAGCTGAGAGAAGTCGATGTCGGTTTTGTGCAGAGAAGATATAAAGAAAAAAGCTTTGCCAGAGGCGCAAACCGAGAAGATATTGAACAAAGCAAAAATATTGGTTTGGAACTAGACGAGTTTATATCCATATGCCTTGAAGCCATGCAAGGCATTGATAAAGATCTTGGTCTATGATTAATAATCGGTTTAGACTTGGAAGCATTTCCTTTTTCAATGTGGAGGACATAATATCTGATCAGGCTGGGCGTTTCGAAAACACGCAGGATTTCCCCAGCGAGGAAATCCCGCTCGGATACAGGCTTCGCTCTCCTCTTTGGGGTCAGACTTTGTCGTCATTGCGGGAATTGAACTGTATTTCTTCCCATGAACATCAATTCATGATAAAGTCTGACCCCAGAGGAACCATGCCCGCTCAGCCTTTCTCAAGGTTTTCTCAATCCCCCAGCCTGATCTCTTCATTTTCATGGAATTGGAAATGCTTACGTCAGAGTTTTAAAGCTTTTATTATTGGCAAGAAAAATATAAAATGAATTGCTAAATTTTCATAGAATTATAAAAGTTTGAAAAGCCTGAGCTCAAAATTTAGTTAAGAAGGAGGAAATTGAGATGAACGCCATGATAAAAGTTCCTACCCCTTTCAATGAGCCTGTTTATAGCTATGCTCCAGGAAGTCGGGAGAAAAAGGAATTGAAGGCTCACCTGCAGAAAATGTTAAACGAGAAAATTGAGATTCCTTTGATAATCGGAGGTAAGGAGATCCTTTCCGGAAATATGGCAGATTGCCGCTGCCCGCATGACCATAAGCATCTTTTAGCACAGTATCATACAGCAGGGCCCCCAGAACTGGATAAAGCGGTTAAGGAAGCCCTGAAAGCTTGGAAGGATTGGTCGGCGATGGATTGGAAATCTCGAGCCTCAATTTTTCTTCGAGCTGCGGAGCTGCTTGCCACAAAATACCGCTATATTTTGAATGCTGCCACCATGCTCGGACAATCAAAAACAGTCCATCAGGCTGAGATAGACTCGGCCTGCGAGCTAATCGATTTTTATCGTTTTAATCCCTACTACATGAACCAGATCTACACTCAACAGCCGGATTCTTCTCATGAAACCTGGAACTACATGGAATACCGTGCTTTAGAAGGTTTTGTTTTTGCTGTGACCCCTTTTAACTTCACTTCTATTGCTGGTAATTTACCCACCTCACCAGCCATGATGGGAAACACGGTCTTGTGGAAGCCCGCCTCTTCGGCAGTCTATTCAGCCTATTTTTTGACCCGGTTGTGGAAGGAAGCTGGATTACCCGATGGAGTGATAAACTTCGTTCCTGGCCCGGGACGCTATGTCGGAGATCCTGTCTTAGAAAAATCTGGATTGGCTGGAGTTCATTTCACTGGAAGCACTTCTGTTTTTCAAGGAATGTGGAAGACCATCGGGTCCAACATCATTCATTACAGAACATATCCTAGAATTGTGGGGGAGACAGGCGGAAAGGACTTTGTCTTTGTCCATGCTTCTGCTGATGCTGAGGCTGTAGTAACGGCCTTGATCCGTGGAGCATTCGAGTATCAGGGTCAGAAGTGTTCAGCAGCCAGCCGAGCTTACATCCCATCAAACCTCTGGCCTTCTCTCAAAGAAAGATTGTCAGACGAGATAAAGACAATTAAGATGGGCGATATAACAGATTTTACAAATTTTATGGGCGCTGTTATTGATAAACTCGCATTTGATAGCATCGTGGGATACATTGAATATGCGAAGAAATCAAAAGAAGCTAATATTGTTTGTGGAGGAAATTATGATGATTCCAAGGGTTATTTCATAGAGCCCACACTCATTGTCGTCACCAACCCTAAAGACAAGTTGATGGAAGAAGAGATATTTGGGCCTGTTCTTACCATTTACGTCTACGCAGAAAATAAGTACAAAGAAACATTGAAGATTTGCGACTCCACATCTCCCTATGGTTTGACAGGATCTATCTTCGCCAATGACCGGAAAGCAATTGATGAAGCCTTTATTGCCCTTCGTCATGCAGCAGGAAACTTCTATATCAACGATAAGCCCACAGGAGCTGTGGTCGGCCAGCAGCCTTTTGGTGGGGCCAGAGGCTCTGGAACAAACGATAAAGCCGGTTCTTACCTGAACCTTCTGCGCTGGACAAGTGCTCGAGCAGTTAAGGAGAATCTGCGACCTCCCAGGGATTACCGCTATCCTTTTATGAAGGAAGAATTATGACCTTGAGCATCATGAAGAAGGGAAATAAAGATGAAAGGGTTTAAGTATGTAGTATGGTTATTCCTGTTTGGCTCTCTCTGGGGGATAAGTGAGGTCATCGCTGGAGGAATTCTTTACAGAGATACAGTGCCTTATGCTTCAGTGTGGCTTGCGGCATGGGCATTATTTGTATTGGCTGTGGCGAGAGGAGTACTAAATAAGCCAGGCTCCTCAACTGTTATTGGAGCATTTGCTGTCATTTTTAAGGCGGTCAATACAACGCCGTTTTTTTGTCACCTTCTGGCGATTTTCTTTCTGGGCTTAGCCTTTGACATCACTTCTTCGCTTTTGATGAAGCATGAACGCAAGATTTCCTACCGCAGCATTATATCCGGTGCTTTGAGTACATATGGGGGATATTCGCTTTTTGCCTTAGTGATTACCTATATCGTGCGCTATGAATACTGGACTGTAGGCGGATTAACGAAAGTGCTTCATCATATCTTTGTGAGCGGAAGTCTTGCGGCGTTGACAGCTGTGATAGCGGTGCCTTTAGGATATTGGATTGGGATCAATGGAGGGATCATGGCGGAGCGTCGTCAGCGTTGGGCCTGGACAGGGGCGCTTGTTGCTTTAGTAATTCTATGGACATTGGGAAGAATTGCGGGATAGATAGAAGAACACAGCAATTTTGAGATAAGCTTCTTTGCAGCAGCTTTACCGCTGATCGTTACGTATCTTGGATGCGCAATAGCCAAAAGATTGGAGACCTGCTTTGAAAAAACAGTGGTTGCGTTGCTTTGGGATTGTCGCCCCCCATCGTTATCCTGCAGGTTGTGATGATACAGCTGCCGAGGCTAATCTTTTTAGGATTTATTAATGCTACTATTTGGGAGGTAAAATGAGAATAAAGGTAAGTAGAGACATGTGCACCGGCTGTCGCCTTTGCCTTCAAATATGCGCTATTGAGCACTTCAGCGAGATAAATCCGAAGAAGGCGGCACTTCGAATCGAAGCAAAATTCCCAGATCCAGGTAAATATCGACCTTTCGTCTGCACTCAATGCGGCAAGTGTGCTGAGGTTTGCCCGGAGGACGCCATCGACCAGAATGAGATTGGTGCCTACATAGTCAATAAGGAAAGGTGTACAAACTGCGGTGAGTGTGTAGCTGTTTGTCCTGTGGGGGTTGTTTTCCAACATTCGGACCTTGAGCACGTTATAATATGTGATTTTTGCATGCTGTGCACAGAAGTGTGCAACACAGCAGCTATAGTGAAATGGGAAAAGACTGTTGCTACTGAGGCAAAGGAAGGTTGAAATGAAAAACGGGATTGCGGGTACGAGTTTGAGGATTGACCTCAGCACAGGTGAGATAAAGCGTATGCTGTCCGACGAGGAGGTCTACCGACGTTGGCACGGTGGACGGGGGGTGATAGCAAAGATTCTGTACGATGAGGTACCTCGTGATGCAGATCCTCTCGGGCCGGAAAATATATTTATAATAAATGTTGGCATAATGAGCGGCTGTTTCATCCCCGCAGGCTCAAAGGTCGAATTCGGATCGGTTTCGCCTCTTACAAACGGACATGGCGATTCCAATATGGGTGGTCATTTCGGGCCGATGCTCAAGTTCGCAGGATACGACATGATCATCTTCACCGGCGTTTCGCCAAAACCTGTTTATCTTTACATTGATAGCGACACAATTGAGTTGCGCGATGCATCCCGATACTGGGGAATGGGGTCGCTCGATTGCGAGAAACAGCTCAAGAAAGACCTCGGAGAGGATTTCGAGATCGCAACGATAGGTCCTGCGGGAGAAAACGGAGTGCTATTCTCCTCCATAACGCATGATTTCGGCCGCCAAGCCGGAAGGACGGGTCAGGGCGCGGTTATGGGTTCTAAGAAGCTGAAAGCGATAGCTGTTCGAGGTAACCGCTCAATTGGTGTTTATGACCTCAAATCGCTAAAAAGACAGGTTATGGAGATAATACTCCGCACAAAGACACATCCGAATATGGAGCCCTGGCAGAAGTACGGCACCTCATTCTTTATTAAATGGTCAAGCGATAACGCAGTCCTCCCCGCTTACAACTTTCAGACGACATACTTCGAGGATGTGGGCAAGATTGACGGTGATCAGCTGGTTGAACAGTGCCTCATCAACCATAAGGCGTGCTTTGGCTGCTGGATGAACTGTGGAAAGTATTCAAAGGCAGTTGTTCCGGGCAAGCCGGTCGTTCATCTAGAGGGCCCTGAATATGAAACCACTGCCACATGCGGCTCCAATCTAGGAATGAAAGATATCAATCACGTGGCCTATATCAATTGGATGCTGGATAACCTGGGGATGGACACCATGTCCGGTGGCGGAGTTATCGCCTTTGCTATGGAATGCTTTGAACGCGGGCTCATCACTGAAAAGGACCTTGAAGGGTATACACTTAAGTGGGGTTCGGTGGATGATGTCGAGCATTTCCTTGATATGGTGGCCCACAAGCGCGGAATAGGAGAGTGGTTTGCCGGCGGTAGCAAACGCGCGTCAGAAAAAATTGGGCAAGGCAGCGAGAAATTCGCGATGCATGTTAAAGGGCAGGAGATGTCCGGCTACGACGGCCGCTGGTCACCTGGGATGCTCCTTTCCTATATGACAGCTGACATCGGAGCCCATCACAACCGCTCTTGGACCATCACAGTCGATATTGCAGAGGGCAGAGAATCGGTCGAGGGCCGTGCGAAAATAGTCGTCTACCTGCAGCACATCCGGCCCCTTTTCGATACCTGGTGTATTTGCCGCCTTTTCTGGGGAGAAGTGGATGTTACAGCAGAGGAGATTGTTGAATCGCTCAATCATATAACCGGATGGGGAGTTACTGTGGACGAGGTCCTGCGCACATCAGAGATGATTTGGAACCTGACGCGCTGTCATTATATCGAGCGCAATCGAGACAACGGCCGTGCGTTTGATTATCCTCCTGCTCGCTCCTGGGAGGATAAGATCCCCAGTGGGGCTGGAAAAGGAAAAGGTGTAACTAGAGACCAGATTGAACAGATGTTAGATGAGTATTACGCGGCACGTGGCTGGGATAAAAATGGTAATCCGACACGCGAGGTTCTGGAAGACTTGGGACTCGTCTTTGCTGCTGATAACCTAGAGAAGCTAGGTTTTCTCGGCAGGCCGATCCCTGGAGGGATTCCTCCTGTACGGGGCGAAAAATATAAGCCAAAGGCGTTTTAACATCTATGTAACAACAAAGGAGATTTGAACTCATGGTTATATACCTTAAAGCGGGAAGCGAGCTGCGGAACAGGCTGAAACCTGACATCGATTATTACACCCGCCGCATAAAAACAGAGGAGGGGAAAACCATAAAGGAAGTATTAATCGATCTGGGCATAAATCCCGCACTCGTGGCCTTTGTATACACTGAAGGCAAGGTTAAAAGCTTGGATTTTATCCCTTCAGATGGCCAAAGCATAACGCTGCAGCCGCCTGTATCAGGCGGGTAGTTCATGTTAAACTGCTGAATTTCATTTTATCGGTCGGTGCTTTGCTTATTAAAACTTGCCGCAATCTGCTTTCGAAAAGGAGAAAAGATGACGATTTCAGATTTAGAAAAAAACCGCTACTTAAGACAGCTCACCGTTCGAGGTTGGGACCAAGAGAAGCTTAAATCGGCAAAAGTTTTAATCATGGGGTTAGGCGGACTCGGCTCAGCTTCGGCTCTTTACCTCACAGCTGCTGGAGTTGGCAAGCTTCGCCTTTGCGATGGAGACAGGGTGGAACGCTCTGACCTGAACAGACAAATACTCTATTTCGAGGGGTCAATTGGCAAGTTTAAAGTTGAAGAAGCAAAGGAGCGACTTACTTCGCTTAACCATTATGTCGAAATCGAGGCAGTAAAAGATTTTATTGACAGCCAGAATGCTGACGAGCTGACGGGAGGCTGTGACCTGATCGTGGACGGCCTGGACAACATCGAATCCCGATTCATGCTTAACGAACAGTCTATTAAGATGCAAATCCCTTACGTATATGGTGCTGTACAGGGCTGGGAGGGTCTCGTTGGTCTTTTCCATCCGCCCAAGACAGCCTGCCTCGCTTGCATCCTAAGGCAAGATATTCAAGAGCCGGATATAATATCGATTCCGGGCGTGCTCCCCGGTACAATAGGTGTTCTCCAGGCCACTGAGGTGATCAAATTCATTATGGGCGTCGAGCAGAATCTTTTAAACCGCCTTCTGATATACGACAGTCAAAATCTCACGTTCGATATCGTTGAAACAGAAAAGAACCCAAACTGCCCCTACTGTGCTGTCTGAAAAACGGCATATTTTATTCTGTTTCCTCTTGATAAGAAATAACTCAAATCAGAACAAAGGTTAACCTCACCATCAACCTTGTTTTCTGCCCTGACAGTTAAATCCGCTCCTGATTTAAACAAATAACAGGATAATAAGCTGATGATAAAACCAGCTTATCAGTGGGACGTACCTTATGCGGAAAAAGCTTAAAGCACAGAGAGATTGTCTTTGAGATTTATTTTCTTTTTTTAGCTTTTGACATCAAATTTTTCCTGTGCTATATAAGATTTTTGCTGAAAAGGGAGAATGTACACTTACAGGCTTTTTGCATGCGATAAGAGTAGAAAATTGGAGAAAACCGCAATTAATAATAAAAAGAAAATTTTATTCCTTTAAAAGACTTTTGTCTGCTCAAGCGATAAAATCTGGGGATTGATGAACGGCAAGGTTTCGTTAGATACGAGCGTTGATGAGCTTGTCGAGCATTTTCCAGAAGCAGTCGGTTTTCTTTTACGAAATGGCGTACGCTGTATAAGGTGCGGGGAGCCTTTATGGTGCAGCTTAGAGGAGCTTTTAAAAGAAGAAGGTATCGAAAATCTCCAATTTCTTGTTAAAGAATTGAACAATCATATTGAGAAAAAAGGAAGTAATGACGAAACATTAAAATAGCCGAGATTATAGGATCAGGAAACTTTTTATTGCTTTTTTCGTTGCTTTTTATTGAAATATCCTTAGAGAGAGATAATTCTTTTTAGGAGAAAGTTAAGATGGCAAAGAAACTTTATCGCTCTTCCAAACAGAGGATGATCGCAGGTGTTTGTGGGGGGCTAGCCGAGTATTTTGAAATGGATGTGACTATAATGCGGCTCCTTTTTGTGGCCATAAGTTTGTTATCAGTTTTAGTACCTATGGTGATCTTCTATATCATAGCCTGGATCATCATTCCTGAGAAAGAGGTGTCTAAAAAGAGCTAGATTTATGTTTTTGGCTATTTGAAAAATAAAAAAGGGGCAGGATACTTTTTTAATTATCCTAAATAAATAAGGTGGG
>JABAOC010006561.1_pt1 | contig 89731 bp, 73 predicted proteins | sample 7062161 | NCBI WGS metagenome assembly JABAOC01 (sample SAMN14538625, study PRJNA623070) | marine sediment metagenome | biome: marine biome [ENVO:00000428]; feature: marine pelagic biome [ENVO:01000023]; material: deep marine sediment [ENVO:00002113] | place: India: Gulf of Khambhat ... | reverse complement strand
CCGCCGCGGAAGTCGATGCCGTCGGTGCGGTCGCTACAGGGCGACTCGAAGGAGCAGATTATCGAGCCCCCGGTCGCCGCCGCGCAACAAGCCAAAGCGGCCACCGGGAATAGGATTATCAAAAACCTTTTTCCCATAAGCGTCCACCGCCTTCCACTTGTTAAACTACATTAACATTATAGCACGCCCAAACGGCGCGGTCAAAATTATATTATTCAAATTAACTATTAGTCGCGGTAATAACTCGACATAGCGGCCGGCCTTCGTATTAAAAAAGGGAGCCCGGAGGCTCCCGTTTCGCCGATATCTCATCGGCCTATATCTAATCAACGATATCCGCCCCTATCGTTTCGTACTATGCCCACGCCTGGCGGTCGAGGGTGCGATACTGGATGGCCTCGGAGACGTGGGCCGCGGCCACGGCCTCCTCGCCGGCCAGGTCGGCGATGGTCCGGGCGAGCTTGAGGACGCGGTGGTAGGCCCGGGCCGTCAGGCCCAGCTTCTCGATGGCGGTGCGTATCAGGTTCTCGCCCTCCTTATCAGGCGCGCACCACCGCTCGACGTCGCGCGTCGTCATCTGCGCGTTGCAGTAGATGCGCTGGCCGGCGAAGCGGCGCCGCTGAACGTCGCGCGCGTCGTTTACGCGGGCCCGTATCGCCGCGGAAGGTTCGCCCCGGCGCTCGTCCGCAAGCTCCTTGTAGCGGACCGCGGGGACCTCGAGGTGAATGTCGATGCGGTCCAGCAGGGGCCCGGATATGCGGCCCAGGTACGTCTGGACCTGGTGGCTCGAGCAGCGGCAGCGCCGCGCGGGCGAGCCGAGCCACCCGCAGGGACAGGGGTTCATCGCCGCGGCGAGCATGAAGCGCGCCGGGAAGGACAACGACATCTTGGCGCGCGATATCGTGACGGCGCCGTCCTCGAGCGGCTGGCGCAGGACCTCGAGCGCGGGGCGCTTGAACTCGGGCAGCTCGTCGAGGAAGAGGACGCCGTTGTGCGCGAGCGAGACCTCCCCCGGCCTGGGGATGGAGCCGCCGCCAACCAGGCCCGCCTCCGAGACCGTATGGTGCGGCGCGCGGAAAGGCCGCGCGGCGACCAACGCCCGCTCCCGCGGAAGAAGGCCGGCGACGGAGTGGACCTTCGTCGTCTCGAGCGCCTCCTCGAGCGACATATCGGGAATGACGGTCGGGAGGCGCTTGGCGAGCATGGTCTTGCCGGAGCCGGGCGGCCCCAGCATCAGGACGTTGTGGCCGCCCGCCGCGGCCACCTCGAGGGCGCGTTTGGCGTGCTCCTGGCCCTTGACGTCCGAGAAATCGGCCACGTACGCGCGGGCGGTATCGAAGGCCGCGGCCAGGTCGACGCGTCGCGGCTCGACGTCTTCCTCGCCCGCCAGGAACGCCGCGGCCTGCCCGAGCGTCTCGACGGCGATAACGTCCACACCCGCCACGACCGCGGCCTCGTTCGCGTTCGCGGCGGGGACGACTACGCCGCGGCAGGCCAGGTCCCGCGCGCACACGGCGAGCGGCAACGCCCCCCGCACCGGCCTCACCGCGCCGTCCAGCGCGAGCTCCCCCACCACCAAGTAATCGCCGTCCCGGCCGAACTCCAACTGGCCGTCGGCGGCGAGCATCCCCAGCGCGATGGGCAGGTCGAACGACGGGCCCTCCTTGCGCACGTCGGCGGGGGCGAGGTTTACGGTCCATTTCCGCCACCCGACGGCGAGGTCCGAGTTCTTGAGGGCGGCCTGGACGCGGTCGCGCGACTCCTTGACGGCGGCGTCGGGGAGGCCGACGACGGTGAAAAGCCCCTGGACGCCGCGGCCGGCGTCCACCTCCACCTCGACCCTATAGGCGTCTATGCCGAGAAGGCCCGCGGATATGACCTTGGCGTGCATCCTCTCCCCTGAGCCGATTCATTTTTCCAAGCAGGCGAACGCGGCCACGTGCTTCCGCAAGCGCCAACAATTCCTCTTCTCAATTAATATCGGACCCTTCAAACGCAAGGCCGACGCGCCGAGCAAGGCCTCGAGCGCCGCGGCGTCGTATATCCGGTAATACGAGCCGTCCTCCTCGGAATATTCCTTGGGCCGGCGAAAATTAAACTCCGTCGTCAAAAGGAGGCGCCCGCCGCTCTTCAACACCCTCGCCAACTCCGCCGCCGCCCGCGAATCGTCGGCCACGTGCTCGAGCGTGCTTATGCAGAGAATTTTTTCGAAGGCGCCGTCCTCGTACGGGAGGTCCGTCACGTCCGCCTCCTCGGCGACTATTTTCCCGTATCCCTTCCGCTCGACGTAGGCCACCCATTCCGCCGGCGTAAGCAACTTCTCCTTAGTCATATAATCTCTATCGGCCCAATAGAAGCTGTCGGTGGCGTATATTTTTTTGACGAATTGGGCTAAGTATATACAAAAATAAGTGTGCATCGCCCCCGTATCCAAAACGACGTCGGCCTCGCCGAAATCCGCATACCTGAATACTTTATCGTATTCCCAGGGGCGGTAGCTGTGGAAGATGCCGTGTTTCGCGCCGCGGGGATTCGGCAGGACGTCGCCGCGGCACCTCGCGAGCATGAAGGCCTCGTATCCTCTTTTAAAATCGCCGTCTACGCCGCCTTCGACCCTGTACTCCACCGTTCCGCGGCCCTTTCCGCCGCGCGTTAAAACGTCTCGGCGATATAAGCTGCTATCTCGGCGCTGCGCCAGTAGGCCGAGTGGACCTCGGGAAAACTTTCGCCCAGGCGCACGCGCTCGTCGACGACGACGGCCTCGCCGTCCACCTCGTCGTAGAGGAAAGCCACCGGGTAGGAGACGAGGTCTTCGTCGTCCCAGAAATTCACCCAGCGGGGGTTGGAGAGGCCGTCGCGGCGGCCCAGGCCGACGACCTCGGCGCTCAGCTTCTCGCGCTTGATTATCTTCTCCATCAACGCCGGGGAGCGGAATATAAACGCCGCGATGGGCGAGCCCATCGTATAAAAACGCCGCACGCGGAGGCGGCCGCGGCGGGCGAGGCGGCGGACCTTGTTCAGCGTCAGGCCGAAGGTGGGCCGGGCGCCCCACCCGAACAGGCGGTAGAGGAAATCGTGCGCGATTACGGACCCGGCGCTGTGGGCTATGAACGTCAGCGAAACTCTGGGCCGGCCGGGACCGTCGACGCTTTTTAAAAGACGTATCTCTCTTTCGAGGTGGCGGTAGACGTTCTCGCGGACCGCGCGCTCGCCGTCTTTTGATATATAATAGACCATGTCCGCAAAGCCGTAGAGGAAAGCGTCGCGTGCGCCGTCGTTGAAGCGCCGCAAGGGGTCGAATACAACGCCGCGGCGTTTCCCGGTCGGCGCCAACGCCTCCCGCGCCACCACCCGCTCGGCCTCCGCCAGGTACTTATCCTCTCCCAACGACGCCTCCCATCCCCACTCCACCATGATAGCTCGCGCCGCGAAAGGCGCTTTCCCGCGCGCCGCGAGCGCGTCGTTAACCAGCGCCAGGAAGGCGAGGTAGCTCGAGGTGTGGGACGACGGCTCGCGCTCCGACGTGACGCCGTGGATGAAGACCGGGACCTCGAGCCACCCCCGCTCCGCCATGTTTCACCTGGCCACAACCAGCCGCTTGGCCGCGACGCCGCCGCCCGCCTCGAGCCGCGAGACGTAGACCCCCGGCGCGAGCCGGAGCGCGGCCGCGACCTCGTTCTCGCCGGCGTTAGCGACGCCGTCGAAAACGGTGGCCACGCGCCGGCCCGCAAGGTCGTACAACGCGATGGTCGCCGGGCCGGCCGCGGGCAAACTGAACGTAAAGGCAATCGCGCCGCGGTTCGGATTGGGCCGGGCCGCGAGGCCGAAGGCCGCGGGCCGCGTCCCACCCGCCCTTACCTCCACCGGGCCGTATTGGACCGTCGCCCCGCGCAGCGTCGTCACCTTCAACAAATACCTATACGCCTTGCCCGCCTGGACGTCGCGGTCCAGATAATCGTACGGGCCGCGGCCTACGATCGGCTCGGCGTTGACCTGGACGTATTCGGTTACCTCGTCGGCTGCGGCCTTGCGGTAAAGGTTGTAACGCGAACCGACGGCCCGTCCCGGGTCGTTCCACGATAAGCGCACGCCCGCCGGCACGCCCGCGGCGCGGAAGTCTGCCCCCTCGACGCCGATGGGGACGTCTAACCCGACCTCGCCGGTGTGCCAGACGTCGTGGTGGTACATCGGCCAATAGTCAAGTCGGCGGTTCCATTTGGCGGCGAGGTCCCAGAGATAGACGTACGCTCGGCCGGCGTCGTCGTGGGACAAATTGCAAAGGTCTATGTCGCCGTCGCCGTCCACGTCGGCCACCGCGCCCGTATTAAACGCGGTCCAACCTTTAGGCCGGAGGGGCCACCCCTCCATCGGCGTACCGTCGTGGTTGTAGCCGTGGAGCCAGCCGAGGCCGGTGCCCCTCTCGTAGACGTTGGAACATGTTACAATCTCGACGCGGGCGTCGCCGTCGAGGTCAGCGATAATCGGGCTCCCGCAAATCCACCACGAATACGGTACCGTAACGGGCCAACCCGGTACGCTCGAGCCGTCGAAATTCCAGCAATAAAGCGTCGCCGTGTCTTCGCTCATATTGAGGTTGTCGTCGCCGATGACGATCTCCATTTCGCCGTCGCTATCCACGTCGCCTATCGACGGCGAACCGAAACAGTGGGGATGCTGCAAGTCGACGGGCCAGCCTGAAGCTACTTTACCGTCGTGGTGGAGGACGTACATCCGAACTATATCGCCGCGGTCCACGGGGCAAACTACCTCCAAATCGCCGTCTTTGTCAAAGTCGCATAGCGCCGGCGCCGAAGAGCTGAAACTGCCCTCGCCCGAAAAAGGCCAACCGGGCATAACCTTGCCATCTTTCTCAAAGGCGTATAGGGAATGGTACGAGGTATAAACGAGCTCGAGGTCGCCGTCGCCGTCGAGGTCGCCGGTAGCGGCGGTGGTAGAGGGAACGCGGTCGAGCTCCTTCGGCCACCCGGGCCAGGGGGAGCCGTCGCCGTTTAAAATGTACAAGTCGCCCACGGGGTAACGCCTGACGCCGACTATAATCTCCAAGTCGCCGTCTTTATCCATATCGCGGAGGCTCGGCGAATGGGACGGGTTATAACCGCCGATGGATTTGGGGAACCCGCTAACTATGCTGCCGCTGGTCTCCCACGCGTAAATCATGCCGCCCCTCGTCGTGCCGCGGCTGAACGCGACTATCTCCACCTTCTCGTCGCCGTCGATGTCGCCGACGGCCGGGCCGCTTTGGCAGTAGGGCGAGCAACCTTTCGGCCACCCCGGAAAAGCTTTACCGTCGTGGTCCCATATATATACATATCCGGCAGTCGTCCCCACCAAAACCTCCAGGTCGCCGTCGCCGTCGAGGTCGTATAACGTCGGGTTGTCGTTCGGCACGAACCCCTCCGCGGCGGGGATAGTCTTCGGCCAGCCCGGGAATTGGGGCGGCGCGTCGTAGGGCTCGAGCGGCGGCGCGGCCGCCATCTCGACGACGCCCGGGCGTCCCGAAACGGCGTCGCCGAGCGTGCTTCCGAGCAGGGCCGCGGCCGCGGGCACGGCCGCTACCACCGCCAAGGCGACAAAAGATTTCACCTTCATAGCTCGCCTCCTCCGACACAATTTTAAGCTACGTTATTACTATTGTCAAACTATTTACCGTGCCCGGCTTTGGGCCGCGGCAACCGGTTTCTACGTGAACGTCAACCAATCAAATTTTTTATCTCAAATACCGAATTACGCGAAATTAAAACCGCGCTCCGCCAAAAACGCCGTCGCCTCCGCGAACGTCGGGATGCCGTCGCGGCCGCCGAGAGACCGGCACTTCATCGCCGCGACCGCCGAGGCAAACGTCATACATTTCTTGAAATCCCAACCCTTAAGGACCGCGACGTCGAGCGCGCCGTGGAAGACGTCGCCCGCGCCGGTGGTGTCCACGAGGGGCTCGACCTTGAAGGCCGGGAGCTCGAAGAACTCCTCGCCGTCCAGCCCTACGGCGCCCCGCTCGCCCAGCGTCACGCCCGCGTACGAAGGCCCCAACTCCGTAAGGCCCCGGCACGCCGCCTCCCAGTCGCCGTGGCCGAACATCTTCTCGGCGAAGACGCGGCTGACGACCGCGACGTCGGCTCGAGCCAAGAGCTCGAGCGAGCCGTCCTTGACCGAGCCGGCGTCGTAGACGACCGTGCCGCCCGCGCCCTTGCACTCGTCGGCGAAGCATATCGCGGCGTCCATGTCGTAGCCGTCGACGTGCAAAATTTTACCCTTGCGCGCCATCTCGTGGCGGAGGCGGTCGCATAGCGCGTCGGCGAGCTCGCCCCGGCCCGAGATGACGGTGCGCTTCCCCGTCGCCCGGTCCACCAAGACGAGGGAAATCTGCGATTGCGTATGGCGGTGGACGACCTCGCCGCGGAGGTCGACGCCCTCCCGTTTAAATTCGTCGATTATAAATTGGCCCGCGAAGTCGTCGCCGACCTGGCCGGCGAAAGCGGCCCTCAAGCCCATGCGCGCGCAAACGGTAAGCGCCGTGCCGACGGGGCCGCCGCCGTGACGTTCCATCGCGAGCGCGTGGACCTTCTCGTCGGCCGCGGGCAACCGCTCAACGACCGCGACCACGTCCATCGCGGCGCAGCCCATGCCTACGACGTCGAACTCCTTGCCGCGGGGCGGCGCCCAGGGAAGCCTCATGCCGTCTCCTCTTTATTTTATGAGGGCATTATAATAGAAAGGCCCCGTCGCGACAAGGGCCCAATAGAGCCTAATTTGCCTTTGACTCTTACGCGCCGCGGTGGTAAAATAAACCCACAAAAAACGTAATTTATAGAAGCACGAAAGGTAGCCCGCGATGCGATTTATAAAAAAGGCGACGTCGTACGTCGCGATAATCTCGCTCGCCGCCGGCGGCCTCGCCCTGACGGGCGCCCCCGCGGCCTCCGCCCGGTCCGGCCCGCCCGAACCCTACAAGGAGCCCTCGGAAGGGATAAGCGTCCCCATCCTCGGCCTAATCGCCATCGCCGGGATCGCGACGATCGCGATATGGCAAGGCGTCCGCGACGCCAAGAAAAAGAAAAAGGCGGAACAAGAGAAAGAGCTGGAGAGCAAAGAAGCGGAGGAGTTCGAGGAGTACTTCGTCTTCGAGGCGGAGGACGCGGGCGGCGCGGAAAGCGAAAACGCGGAGACTAGCGCGCCGGCCGAAGAAGCGGCCCCCGGTACCGCCACTTCGGAATGAGAGAAGGCCGTCGCAAGTTGGAGTTCGTCGGCGCCGCGGCGCTGGGGGCGGCGCTGCTCGTGAGCTGTGCCGAAGGCCCGAGCGGGCCGGAAGCGAAAAAGCGCTTTTCCCATTTTAAAATAGTGCAAAAGCTTAAAGTGCCGAGCCGCGCCATCGCCGACATGACGTACGCCAAGGGGCATATATGGCTCGCGGACGAGGACGGGGCGGGCCTGGTTTACCGAATTGATCCGACCACCGGCTCGGTCGTCTCCTCCGCGGGGACGAGCTACGGCACGCCCTCGGCCATTTGTAGCGACGGCACGTACCTGTACGTAGCGCACGGCGCGACGGGCTACGTGTGGCGCCACCGCCTCGAGCCGCGCCTCGAGGAATTGGCGAGCTTCCCCACGGGCCTCGCCGACGTACGCGGGATGTACTTCTACGAGGGGACCTTTTACCTCTTCGACCAGGCGACGGCCGGCGTCTACGAGTTCGATAAAAACTGGTCGCCGGGGCGCACCTGGCGGGTGGGCGAAGGCGAGGAATTCATAAGGGGGATGACGAGGGCGGACGGCCGCGTCTGGTCCGCGGACTGGCGGAACGGCTGGCTCAACCGGCACCGCAAGGCGAATTTCGACGTAGACTGGAAGTTCTGCACGCTCGGTCAACACCCCGCGGGCCTGGCCTGGGACGGCGCCTACCTCTTCCTGGGGGAACTGGGCGCCGGCGAGGTCTACAAGCTGGACATACGGCCGGCCGACTGAAGCTTTCGGCGATTTCAAAAAAAACCGTACGGCCGTCGTGCCCGTCTCCGCGGGCAGATTATCCCGCCGGGGGCGCGGCTTCCGTTGACGAGGGCTTTTGTTTATTAAATTATATGCTGAACGCAGGGACGCACGCCCGCGACGTAGGGGAGGAAAAGCCATGAAACGCGTAACGATTTTCGCGATCGCCGCGCTCGCAATCGTGCCTATACCGGCCTTTGGCGACTGGATATATGAGGGCGAGTGGGGCTCGCGCGGAACGGGCAACGGCCCGTTCCAAATACCCTTCGGCCTCGCGTTCTCCCGTAACGGCGTCGTCTACGTTACCGACTCCACCAACCATCGCGTCCAATACTTCACGGATACCGGTTCCTTCCTCGGCAAGTGGGGTACGCCGGGTAAGGGCAGCGGTCAATTTCTGGAACCGGTCGGCGTCGCCGCCGCAACCGACGGCAACGTTTACGTGGCGGAATGGCGCAACCACCGCGTCCAATACTTCACCTGGAACGGCGACTATCTCGGCAAATGGGGCTCGAAGGGGCCGGGCGACGGCCAATTCGACCGCCCTTGCGGCATAACCGTCGCGCCGACCTCCCTCGGCCGCGTCAAGGCGTTGTTCAAGTGACCGCGCGGCTTCGCGTCCCTCCAAAAAAAAAGCGGCCTTCGCGGCCGCCTCTCCGCACGGGCCGGTTTCAATTTAAAAAGCCGCCTCCTTGCGCTCGACGACGCTACAGTCCACCAACTCGTGAGTCTCGGTTCGCCAATCTATAAGCCGCAGTAAACCGCGGTCCTCGTATTCCTTTTTCTCGTTCGCGTATTTTACGAGGCCGACGCCCTCGGCGTAATACTCGTCCCAGTTCTCGGGTTCGACTTCGTTCCCGTTGTCGAAGTGGAGGTTTTTACATTTCTCGAACTTACCCTTGGGTACGACGACGTTTTCGTCGCGCCGATATTGGAGCGGGAAATCGACGACCAAGCCGGTTTGCGACCACCCGCCCTTCACTACGTCGTCCTCGATCAAATACGACCATATCGCACGTTCCACGTAACATTTGTCCTCGTCCCCGGCAGCCACGATAACTTCGCTCGGCTGCACACCCTCCTTGGTGCTGGTTACGGTAATTACGTACGCGACCTCGAAGCCCTTGTAAACGTTCTTCTTCGACGTTATCTCGTACTTCAACTTGTACTCTTCGCGGGGGTTGAACATGTTTTCGACGGTTACGGCGTACTCCCACCAATTCCCGACGTCCGTCGGCATATAATGGCAATAGTTGTCCTCGGGCGGGAACTCGGGGGTGTCCTCGTCACAGCTTAGCGCGACCATTAATAATGTGCCGAGCGCTAAGGCGGTTAAAAATTTGTTGCCAGCCATCACGGCACCTCCGTTCGTAACGCCTATATATTTTATACGACGGCTCGTTGTTTGTCAACACTTTATTAAGCGGAGGAACCGGGCGGCGTCAGGGGGGGGCCGCTAATTTAGTACGGGCGGGCTCGAGCGGCGAACGCGCGGCCGGCGTTCTTTTCAGTTGACAAACTCGATTTTTCTATTAAAATATAAAAAGATAAGCAGAGGGGCCGAATTGAACGTTAACGAGGAGGAAACCGATGAACCGTTACGTATTTTTAATAATCGCGGCGTTTGTGCTCGGGGCCACGGCCCTGGCCGCGGGTTATAAATACAAAGGCTCCTTTGGTTCTTACGGCACGGGCGACGGTAGGTTCTCGTTCCCTTCGGACGTGGCCGTCGCGCGGAACGGCGAAGGTCACTACGTTTACGTGGTCGACAACGGCAACCAGCGCATACAATATTTCACGTCCGCGGGTAGCTTCCTGGGTAAGTGGGGCTCGTGGGGTTCGGAGAACGGCAAGTTCAAGTATCCCATGAGCGTAGCCGTCTGGCCCGGGGACTACGTGTACGTAGCCGACAAGTCCAACCACCGCATCCAGTACTTCACCACGGCCGGCTCGTTCCTCGGCAAGTGGGGTTCGCGCGGCTCGGGGAACGGCCAATTCTACAACCCCTGCGGCGTAAGCGCCGGGCCGAAGGGAGACGTTTACGTAACCGATACCTCGAACGACCGCGTCCAACACTTCACGGCAAACGGCTCGTTCCTCGGCAAATGGGGCGATTCCGGGGGCGGGGAAGGCCAGTTCCGGGACCCGAGAGGCGTGGCCGTCGCGTTGGGCGGAGACGTTTACGTCGCCGATACGGCCAATAGCCGCTTCCAATTCTTTACCCCCCTCGGCTCCTTCCTCGGCGAATGGGGCACGCGCGGGCCAAAAGAAGGCCAATTCGACTTACCCACGGGCGTCGCCTGTTCGCCCGACAAATGGAACGTCTTCGTCGCCGATACCGGAAACCACCGCGTCCAATATTTTAAGGCCAGCGGTAGTATCCTCGGAAGTTTCGGCAGCCGAGGGTCCGGCCACGGCGAATTCGGAGGACCGCTCGGCGTCGCGGTCTCCGTCACCGGCGCCCGCGTCTACGTCGCCGATACGGGCAACCACCGCATCCAATACTTCGACCGCGACGTGCCCGCGGTAGTACCGACCTCGCTCGGCCGCATCAAGGCGCTGTTCGAATAAACGGGCAATAGCCGCGACGAAGCCGCCCGCGCGGGCGGCTTTACCGTTGGGCCGGTTCGCTTTAGGCGAAAAAGGTCCGCCCCCTTATCGACGCCGGCCTATCGGGGGGGATATCTCACGGCAACCTGCGCCCCCCAGTAAAGGCGCCCTCCATTATCCTCGACCTCGAAAACTCGCCGACGGTGGATAGCATGTCCGTTAGCCGGGGCCGAGGAGAATTTGCCTTGCCCCCGCCCCGGCCCGATGTTATAAAGTAGTTCCCTCTTTTTCGCCTTATTGGAGGTTTGCGTTATGGCGATACGCACCGTGATCATGGGGGCCGCGGGCCGCGACTTCCACGACTTCAACGTCTTCTTTCGCGACAACGAGTTATTCGACGTCGTCGCGTTCACGGCGACCCAAATCCCCGATATCACGGGGCGCGCGTATCCGCCCGAGCTCGCGGGGCCGCTCTACCCGGACGGCATTCCCATCGTGCGGGAAGAGGAGCTCGCGGCCCTCATTACGGAAAAAAAGGCCGAGCAAGTCGTCTTCGCCTACAGCGACGTCTCGCACGAGTACGTGATGCACCGGGCGTCGCTCGCGAACGCGATGGGCGCCGACTTCGTATTGCTCGGCTGGCGCAAGACGGCCTTACGCGCCTCGAAACCCGTAGTCGCGGTGTGCGCCGTGAGGACCGGCGCGGGAAAAAGCCAGACGACGCGTCGCGTAGCACAGATCTTGGCCGCGGCCGACAAGCGCGTCGCGGTGGTCCGTCACCCGATGCCCTACGGCGACATCGCCGCACAAGAGGTGCAGCGCTTCGCGCGCTACGAGGACCTCGACGCCGCGAACTGCACCATCGAGGAGCGAGAGGAGTACGAGCCGCATTTGGCGCGCGGCCACGTCGTCTTCGGCGGCGTGGACTACGAAAAGGTCCTCCGGGCGGCGGAGGCCGAGGCCGACGTCCTGGTATGGGACGGCGGCAACAACGACACGCCTTTCTTCCTCCCGGACCTTCACGTCGTCGTCGCGGACGCGCTGCGGCCCGGCCACGAGTTGAGATATCACCCCGGCGAGACCAACTTGCGCATGGCCGACGTCGTCGTTATCAACAAAATAGATTCGGCGCGGCCCGAAGACGTGGAGGTCGTGAGGGCCAACGTGGCGTCGGCCAACCCGGGCGCGGTTGTGGTCGAGGCAATGTCGCCGGTCGTGCTCGAGGACCCGGCGGCCGTAGCCGGCAAGAGGGTTCTGTGCGTCGAGGACGGGCCGACGTTGACCCACGGCGAGATGCCCTTCGGCGCCGCGGTCGTGGCCGCGCAAAGGGCCGGGGCCGCGGAGCTGGTGGACCCGAGGCCTTACCTCGTCGGCTCGCTCAAAACGACCTTTGAGGAAAACCCCCATATAGGCACGCTCCTGCCGGCGATGGGCTACGGCCGCGACATGATCGCCGACCTCGAGGCCACCGTCAACGCGACGCCCGCGGACGTCGTCGTGGCCGGCACGCCTATGGACCTAGGGCGGTTGATAAAGGTCAATAAACCCATCGTCCGCGTTCGCTACGAGCTCGAGGTAGTAAGCAAACCCGACCTCGCCGACATCATCCGCGCGAAGTTGAAACTTTAACGACGGAGGGGGCGACGCCACGTGGCGGCCGAATTGCTCGACGGTTACGAGTTAGCTTGTCGCGGCCCAACGGTGGTGGCGTTGGGCGGCAACGCGGTCATCAAGGAGGGCCAACGCGGCGACATCTACGAGCAGTTCGCGAATACGCGCGCGTCGCTCGAGCCCTTCATACCCCTCATCGCCGCGGGCGCGCCGCTCGTCCTCACCCACGGCAACGGCCCCCAGGTGGGCGACCTGTTGCTGATGGCCGAAGCCGCGCGGGGCGAGGTCCCGGAGCTCCCGCTGGGGGTCCTGGTGGCCGACAGCCAGGGCCAGATGGGCTATATGTTCCAGCAGTCGCTCAAGAACCGGCTCATACGCGGCGGCATCGAGCGCGACGTCGTCACGGTCCTCACGCAGGTCGTGGTCGCGCGCGACGACGACCGCTTGCAGAGGTTCACCAAACCCATCGGGCCCTTCTTCGACGAGGATACGGCGAAGCGGCGGATGGCCGACAAGGGCGTAGTACTAAAGGAGGACGCCGGGCGGGGTTGGCGCCGCGTCGTGCCGTCGCCGACGCCCCGGGCCGTCGTCGAGACGGAAATAATACGCGACCTCGTCGGACACGGCTTCGTCGTCATCGCTTGCGGCGGCGGCGGTATACCGGTATACTACGAGGAGGACGGGCGCCTGGAGGGCGTGGACGCGGTCGTCGACAAGGACCTCGCCTCCGCGGTGCTCGCGCGGGACCTCGAGGCGCAGGTCTTCGTATCCGCGACCTCGATCGAGCAAGTATTTTTAAACTTCAATAAGCCGGGTCAGCGGCCCCTCGACGTCGTCACGTCGGCCGAGGCGAAGAGGTATTTGGAGGAAGGCCACTTCGGCGAGGGCTCGATGAGGCCGAAGGTGGCGGCGATAATAAACTTCTTGGAGGGCGGCGGCAAATTGGGCGTCGTCACCACGCCCGAGCTCGTGCCGGCGGCGTTACGGGGTGAAGGCGGGACGCGGTTCGTGCCGTAAAGGCCGGCGTTCTCGCGCGAGTCGGATAAAAATAAAAAAAGGTCGTAAGTTCGTTAGGGGCAAGGCGCGGGGCGCGCCCGGGTTTTAATGCAGCCTGAGGAGAAGGACGATGAGAACGATAACTAGTTGGAAAGCGGGCGCCGGTTTGGTTCTCGCCGCGGCGTTGGCGGCCGTACGTTGTGAGGAAACTCCCCCTCCCCCGCCCGAGCCGCAGCCCCCTCAGTTCGCGGGGAAGTGGGGTACCGAGGGCGCGGGCAACGGCCAATTTGATAATCCCTACGCCGTCGCCGTAGCTCCCGACGGCACCGTCTACGTAACGGACGGCGGCAACTGCCGCGTTCAACGGTTCACCTCGAGCGGTTCGTTCCTCGGCAAGTGGGGCTCCCCCGGCCGGGGAAACGGCGAGTTCGGCGACCCGACGGGCATCGCCGTGGCGGCGAACGGCAACGTGTACGTCGCGGACGCGGCCTGCAACCGCATCCAGTACTTCGCCAAAAACGGCAGCTACCTCGGCAAATGGGGCAAATTCGGCAAGAAGATCGGCGAGGAGTTCTCGGCACCCACCGGCGTCGCGATATCGCCGGCGGGCGACGTCTTCGTGGCGGACACGGAAAACCACCGGATACAGTATTTTTCCCCGGGCGGCGTTTTCCGCGGCGGCCGGGGCGTCCCGGTCCCCGGCGAGGACGACGGCCTTTTCAATACGCCGCGCGACGTCGCGATCGCCGAGGGCGGCTACGCATACGTCGCGGATAGCTACAACCACCGGGTCCAGTACTTCGACCCGACGATGCGCTTTTTCGAAGGCAAATGGGGCTCGAAGGGGGAAGGCAACGGCCAGTTCAAATATCCCGGGAGCATAGACGTATCGCCCGACGGCCTCGTGTACGTGGGCGAGAGCTACCGCGTCCAATACTTCACCGGGGTCGGCGCTTACCGCGGCAAGTGGGGCTCGCGCGGCTCGGGGGACGGCGAGTTCGCGAGCGCGCGCGGCATAGCCGTGGCGAAGGACGGCACCATTTACGTCGTCGACGCGGGCAACAACCGGGTTCAGTATTTCAGGTAACCGCTTCGGGAATACGTATCGAGAAGCCGCCCGGGCGGGCGGCTCTATCGCGGGTATTTATAAGGTTATTTAAACAACGGCCTCACGCGGCCGAGGGAGGTTGGCGCGAGGCGTATTTTTAGCAGGGGCGCGTTTTTAAATAAAGCCGGGTCAAGAGCCCGGCTACAATTTTACATATCGGCAGTTGCTTAGCCGCGACCGACCTCGGCGTTATTTTATTTCGCTCTCGGCCCGTTTGATGTAACGTTGGGCCTTCTCGTTACCCGGGTCGAGGGCCGCGGCCCGCCGCCAAGCTTTGAGCGCCGCCGCCGCCGAACCTTTCGAGTAAAGGTCGAGGCCCTGGTAGAGGTACGCCTGGACCAGTTTAGCGCGCGCCGCGCCGTAGGTGGGGTACTCGCTCACGACATCCGCGAGTATCGTTACGGCCTGGCTAAGGGAGCCTTGTGCGAGCAGGGAGCTCCCTTGGCGGTAGCGTTTAACGGCTTCGGGTGGAATGGCGGGCGGCTTAGCCTCCTCAACTTCCTCCGGTTCCGGGCGGTCCTCCGGCGGCAGTTTGGCGATACTGACGGCCAGCTCGCGCTGGGCTTTGGCGAGGAGCTCGTTCGCCTCCTCGTCGTCCGGATAGGCCGCGAGTATGTCCTCACAAATTTTTATGGCCTCGAGGTAGGCGCCCCGGCCTACGGCCTCCTCGGCCTCCGCGAGTTTCTGCGCGACGCGTCTCTCCTCGGCCGCGCGCGCGTTCTCCTCTTCCTCGAGCTGGTCGACGCGGGCCAGGTATTCCGTCGCCAAGAAATCTTCAGGAATGAGAGCCGCGGCGGCTTTAAATTCGCGCCGTGCCCGGGCCCAATCTTGGGCCTTTAGGTACTCGGTACCCTCGCCCAGGTGGGCGTAATACTCGGCCTTCGGCAGGTATTCGCGGGCGACGGCGTTGCCGGGCTCCCACTTCAGGACGGCCGCGAAGCGTTTGGCCGCGAGCTCGTAGTTGCCCGCGTCGAAGTAGGCGCGGGCCTCGGCGAGCCACTCCTCGGCCTGGCGGCGCCTCTCCTCGCGCGTGCGCGACTCCCGCCCCGGGTTTACGGAAAAGGAAAAGTAGTGGTAATTGCCGAGTTCGCGGCTGAGGTAGCAGTAATCGAAGGACAAAAGGGCGGTGTTGAAGCCGAGGCCGGCGGCCGGCCGGATGTCCGCCTCGCCGCCGACGAGGCCGGTGCGCGTAACGCTCGCGCGCGCGGCGAACCTCGACGAGATCAACAGTTCGCCGGCCACGGCCGCGGTAACGGGTTCTTCCACGGGCCCGGAGGCCGCGAGGGTCAGACGGTGATTGCCGAAATAGCGCGCCCACGAGGTCCCCACGCGTACGCGTCGCGGCTCGCGGTATTCGCCGAGGATGGTTTTTCTTGCCGACGCTATGAGGTTTTGGGTCGCAACGCCCAGCGTTAAGGGCCCGCCGCCGAGCTCGGGGGTGCGGACGTAAACGCCGGCGTCGCCGCCGAGCTTTTGGCGGGTCCCGTCGTCGCCGGGGGCGGTACGGTGGCGGTCGTAGTTGAGCGCGGCGCCGAAGGCCAGCCAGCGCGCGGCGCGAACGCCGTACCCGGCGGCCAAGCGGTCGTCGTGGTAAAGGTATTTGCCGAGATAACGCCCGTTGTCGTCGTACCGTTCCACGTCGGCGACCAGGACCGTGCCGAACCCGCCCGCGAGCGTGCCGTATTTGTCCAGCGGGAGCGCGGCGCCGACTATTTCCGAAGTGGCGTTGGGGGCCGGGAGGTCTTTATGGGTGAAGCCGAACTGAAGGGCGGGAAGCTCGACGAGGGCGGCGGGATTCGTCCCCAACGCGTAGAAACCGGCTTCGAGCGCCGGGCCCTTCGCCATCGCCTCGGCCCGGGCGTCGGCGAAGGCCAACCGCGCGGTGCCGTTGCCGGCGGCCGCGAGGCAACTTATGAGCGCGAGCGTCGCGGAAATATGCTTCGCGTTCAAAGGCATAAAGCGTATCGCTTCAGAGAATACGGCGCCGTTTACCTGTTTACGACGGCGACGAAAGAGTCGCGGTAAGGTTTGCCCTGTATTCGGACCTCGAGAACGATGACGTACGGCTCGGGCGCGACTACGCCGTCGTTATCGTCCCGGCCGTCCCACTTTATTTCGCCGTTATACACTCCCGGTATGTGCTCGAGCCCTTCGGCGAGCGTACGGACCTTATTTCCCTCGAAGTCGTACACGTACGCGGATACGGTTCCGCGGGCGGGAACGTAATACGTTAGGTACATCGCCTTATCCCCGCCGGCGACGAAGGGGTTCGGGTAGGCGTGGAAGCGAAAGTCGTAGTCGGCGGCGGCGGCGCGGGTGGCGAAGAGTGCCGTCAACAGGAGTAGTAGACAACCGGTTACGCGGAACGTACGCACGGCCTCCCTATAACATAAATGATTATTCTTATCAACAAAAAACGGGCGCGCGAACGTACGTGCGGGAAATATAAAGGGGAACGGGCGGTTCTTTTCGGCGTTGTGGAAACCGGCGCGACGTGGTATTTTAGCGTCGACGATGGGTACGAAAATAGGGCACGGCCTCGCGGTCGCCGTACTGGCGACCTTCGCTACCGCGAGCGGCTCGTATCTGGAGGCGGTGCGAGGGACCGACGGCGCCGGCCGGACCGTCGACGACATCACCGCCGGCAAACCCGCGGTCGTCCTCCTCACGTCGCCCCGCGTCGCGGCCGTAAGCAGCCAACTACAGCAATTGCGCGTACTCGCCGAGGAGTTGGGCGATGCCGCCGTGGCGGCCGCGGTGATCTACGGCGAGGACCCCGGGAAGCTGGCTAAGTTGCGCGCGGGACTGCCGTTCCCCGTCGTCGCGGGCGAGGGCGACGTTCCGCTCACGTTACTCGGCGACGAAGGCGCGCTGCCCATGGCCCTCCTCGCGACGCGCAAAGGTAACGTCGTCAGGCGTTACGCCGACGTCCCCGGCCCGCTCACGGTGGCCGAAGTCCTGCGCGTACGCTACGACCCCGGGCCGCCGAGGAGCCCGAAAGCGGGCGAACTTTTGCCCGACCTCGTCCTCCCGGCCTCCGACGGCGAATTCTATAATCTTCGCGCCCTAAGCCTTATGAAAGCCAAAACTCTCGTCTTCATAATCGACGCTAAAGACGAAACGTCCCGCGCGGCCTTGGCGCCGCTGCAATACCTCGCCGACGACCTGGGCGACGAGCTCGAGGTCGTGCCCGTAATCCTGGGGGCCTCGGACGCCGTCGCGGCGAAACTCGCCGAGGCCGAGAACGTAGACATCCCGGTCCTGGCCGCGGGCCCGCTCGCGGCGCGGCGCCTGGCGGGCAAGCTCGAGCTGCCGGTTATGATATTTACCGGCGAGAAAGGCACCGTCGCCGGCGTCAGGGAGAGAGCCACGGTGCCGACGCGGGAGGAGGTCTTGGCCGAAGAGTCCGCCCCGGCCGCGGAGGGAGAGCCGGTGGCGCTCGCCGTTGCCTCCGTAAGCCGCTTGACGGAAGGACTTCAAAGTGACGTCGTCCCGACCGCCTCCTTCGACGCCGCCGGACGGTACGTCGTCTTCTGCGGCCGTTTCCGGCCCCGAGAAGTGGACCACCTGTACGAGGTTACCACCTCGGGCAAGAAACTGAGGCAAATTTCGATGGCGGCCGCGCCGGACGTGGCGCCGTCCTGCTCGCCCGACGGCGTACATATCGCTTTCATATCGGGTCGCAGCGGCGGAAGCGAAATATGGACCTGCGAGCGCGTCCACGGCGAATTCACTCAGATAAGTAAAAGCGGCGGCGCGTACGCCGCGCCCAACTACTCGCTGGACGGCCGGTGGCTCGTCGCGGCGCGCAAAGTGAAAACGGGCGGAGACGAAAACTTCGACCTCTGGGTCGTGACGCCGCGGGGCCGACGCGAACGGCCCGTAGCCGAAACGTTCTACGACGAAATCGAACCCGCCTTCAGCGCGGACGGCAACCGCGTCTTCTTCGCCTCGCGGCGCTACGGCAATTGGGACGTATTCTCGTCGGACCTCAAAGGCGGCAAACGGCGGCGGCTCACCGGCCCGGAAACCGACGACCGGATGCCGGCCCCGTCGCCCGACGGAAAATACGTCGTTTACGCCGGCAAAGGCGGGGGTGGACGTTACAAGTTATGGGCCATGAACGTCGACGGCTCGAGTAAGGTGCAGTTGACGTCGGGCGCGGGCGACGACCTCTACCCCCGCTTCGCCCGCGACGGCGACGCGCTCGTCTTCGTCTCGAGCCGGACCGGCTCGCTCGAAGTCTACAAAATCAAGTTCGCGCCGACGCCCGATTACGACTTGCCGCGGCCCGCCAGGCCGCTCGTATCCAGCGAATTTCTTTAACAGGGCCGCCTCCCCCCGAAACGCGCGCCCCGTCGCGGCCCGGGAAAAAACGTCGTGCCGGCAGTAAAAAGTCCAACTTTTTCAACGGCCCGTTACAAAACGTGCGTCGCGGGCCGGCGAAACCCTTGCCGAAATTACCGCCGCCCGTAATCCGCTTCAAGGCCGGATACGGAGGGAGCTTAAAAATTATAATTGAAATACAAACCATATTAAGTTAAAATATGCGGTCAAACAATTATTCACGGTAAAAACGTAACCTACAACAAAAGTAAGTAACGCAAAGGATGTGAGTCGATAATGTACGATAATTTCGATTTTTCGCGTGTGTTGCGTGAGATATTAGCGCGTCGCGGGCTGAGCGCGGGCGACCTGGCGCGCGCCACTAATTTATCTCGCCAAGCAATCTACCAAATCCTCAACGGTAAAACGCGCTCGCCGAAACGTTCGACCCTCGATAAAATGTCCTCGTTCCTCGGCATTCCGCCGGGACAATTGATACGGGGCGAATTACCCGAGGATACGCCCGAGTTCCTCCACCCCGACGAAGAAATTCTCGCCCAGGTTCCGGAAGTAGTCGGGCCCGAACTCGAGGCGGTTATCGAACGCGAGTTGCCGGACCGAACGCCGCTCCAACTGGAAGGCTGGTCCCCCAAGGCGCGCCAAGACATCCTTAAAATGAAGTTATACCTCATCCTCAAAAGGCGTAAGCTGGCGAAGCCGGAAGAAAAAACCGACGTGCCCTAAAAACTGACGGTTTCTGTCAGGGGGTAATCGTATAATAGCCGCGTGGAATGGCCCGAATTTGCGGCAACGTCGCTCTGGCGAGGCATATGGCGGGAAGATTGGCGGTTCGAACCGGTAGATCTCGTAACCGTGGCGGATTACGTCGGCGTCGAAATCCTGACCTGGCACCCTGAGGAAGAGAAACTAAACGGCGCGCTGATACGTAACGCGGGGACCGTGTTCGTAAACGCGTCGCTGACGCGCCCGCGAATGCGTTTCGCCGCGGCCCACGAAATAGGGCACTACGTTCTGGGGCACGAGGGGGACTTGTTTTGCCCTTACGGGCGGTACGCGGTCCAGGAGCGCGAAGCCAACCTCTTCGCCGCGGCCCTCTTGATACCGGCGGCCGTAATTAAATTATTCTGGCTCAAGCTGAGCAACATCGCCCCGGCCGTGAGGGTCGCAGTCGTGGCCGAGCGGTTGGCGGTTTCGAGGCAGGCGCTCAGTTACCGCCTCGAGACGGTAGGGATGGCAGGCCGCGCCGCGCGCGGCTGGCCCTGTCTGGCGTAAAGGCTCCGGGGGGGGTCTTCGAACGAACCGCCCCGCGGGCGCCGCGGGGCGGCGTTTTTTTGCCGGAGGCGGGAGTCGAACCCGCACGGAGCAAAGCTCCGAGGGATTTTGAGTCCCTTGCGTCTCCCAATTCCGCCACTCCGGCTCGAGGGATAATATAACAGAGTTGGGCGGCGGCGGCAAGGGCGGACGACCGCGCAGACCTACGGCTTAGCGTAAACGCGCCCCCTCGGGGGCCTCTTTCCGCGCCTTAAACGCCGAGGAACTTCAACAGGCCGTAGACCAAGAAGGCCGGCCAGACGAGGCCTTTCAGGAAGCCGAGGACGCCCATCCAAAAACCGGTGGCCTGGCTCATGTAGTAGACCGCGGCGCCGATAAAGCCCAAAAAATACGCGCAACCGGCCGTTCCGCTTTCCCGAATTCTGGACGCCATAAATCTCTCCTTTTTAGTCGGCATTTTATTACATCTCGAGCCGACGCGCAACGCTATTTTCGCGCAACTTAGTAATGACGCTCGAGCCGCAACCGATGGCCCCCTCCCGCGCCGGCCCGTCGAACGCCGGAGAACAAAACGGCGCCCTAAGAGGACGCCCAAAATAATCTTAACGCGGCGTCAACGTTCAAGGCGAAGGACAACAACCCGGGTTCCGCGGGGCCCCGGCCAAAGCGGACGCGGCCGCCAAACCCGCCCTCACGACCAACGCCGCCGGGACCGACTCGTATACCTCGCCGTCCACGGCCACGGTTCGGCACTCCTCGTCGCCGCAAACGTCGCAGCAGACGCTCGTGCCGCTTCGGCCGCCGAGCCAATCTTCCATTAACCGGCCGTTGAGCCAGATGCGGTTGGACGCCGCCGGCTCGGCCCTGAACGCCGCGGCCGTCATCTCCTCTTTTTTAAAGACGACGGCGATACCCAACGGCTCGAGCGCCGCCGCGAGTTGGCCGAAAGCCTTATCCAACTCTTCTTCGGTCGCGCTGCAGCGGGGGCAGGTCTCGCCGCCCTCGACGAGCCGCTGCCAGGTAATCGTCAACGTCGGCTCAGCCGGTCCGCAACAACCACCGGCCATAGCTTCAGCTCCTTCGTCGTTCGCCGTAGCGGCCCCGGCGAAGATGGCGCCAACAAACCAAAAGGTCGCAATTAATTTTCGTAAGTTCATAAAAGGGGGTTTATTTACCCGTCTTCCGAGCGGCCCCTTTTTTTGCATTAACTTCGTATCACGCTGGCCGCGAGTCGCCCTTAGCCAGCCGCCGCGCCGGCGCGTCGAACAATATAACAAAGCTCGCCGCCGGCGGCAAGGGATAAAGGTACGACGGCCGGCGGCGGAGTTACTTGAACCGACCGTATGCCTATGCGAAAATCCATAAGCGTGAAGGTTCGTTAAAACCATAATTAGGAGGCAATCATGTTGCAAAATCAAAAAGACGGGGCCGTGCGTTTAACCGTTTCGCCCTTCCTGAAAGTCGTCCTAGCCGTGATCGCCGCGGCCCTCTGCATAATCGCGCTGCGCGGCCTCATCGGCCCGGAGCCCCTCTACGCGCAGGCGGGGTCGGGTACGATGGACGTCTACGTCAAATCGCTGCCCAGCAGGACCGAAGTAACCGTGAACCCGCCGGCATTCGGGTTTCCGGTCGTAGTATCGGGGCGCGTCGAGGTTAAGGGCCAATAGCGTTAGCTCGGGTAGCGGCAAAAACGACGCCGTTTACCGGCGCGTTCTCGCGGCTCGGGCGCCGCACCCAAGCGGGCGCCTTTGACGTAATAGCCTTATTTACAAAACTCCCAAATTATGCTAATAATAGTAATATAAATTAAGAGGTTCACGCAGGCCCGGGAGGCCGGTATGGTAAAACGCAAAGAACATATGCGCGTAAATCTCTGGCGCCTAGCCGACATCGACCGCCTCATCGACAGGCTCTACTCGGTATCGCCGCCGCTCGCGTCGGGCGCGGCGCGCCATTGGATTCCCGACGCGGACGTCTTCGAGACCAAAAACGACCTCGTGATCAGGATGGACCTCGCGGGCGTCAACCGGGACGCCGTCAAGGTCGTATTGGACGAGGATACGATTATTATCACCGGCTTGCGGAAAGAGGAATACCACGAGGAGTGCGAGTACTACCACCAGCTCGAGGTGGAGTACGGATATTTCCGCAGAGTAATCCACCTGCCGCGCGCCGTCGACGGCGACAAGAGCCGGGCTTTATATCGTGACGGCTTCCTCTTCGTAGTCCTCCCCAAGGTCGAAAGACCCATCACGATTCATACGACGGTAGAAATTCTCTAACGAAAGTCGCCGTTGCCCGGTCGCGGCCGGGTAACGCGTCAAGGTGGTGCTACGCCGTGCCCAACGAAGAGAGCCTCGAAACGGTAGAGCTTCCGGAAGTCATGCCGATATTGCCGCTCCGCGGGACCGTCATCTTCCCCTTTATGATCGTCCCCCTCGTCGTGGGCCGGAAGTCGAGCATTAAACTCATAGACGACGCCATCCGCGGCAACCGCATCATCGGCCTCTTCGCGCAAAAAGACCCCGAGACCGAGGACCCAGCGACCGACGACATATACGGCGTAGGAACGGCGGGCATGATACTCAAAATGCTGCGCATGCCGGACGGCTCGGCCCGGATCATGGTCCAGGGAATCGCCCGGCTCGCGGTCGAAGAATTCGTCGAGGCCGCGCCGTACCTCAAGGCCAAAACGAAACGGCTCGAAAGCCCCGAAACCAAGACCACCAAGATAGAAGCCCTCCAGCGCAACGCCCTCAACCTCTTTCAAAAGATCGTCGAACTCGCGCCCAACCTCCCGGAGGACGCCTACGTCGCGGCTATGAACATCGAAGACGCGGGCAAGCTCGCCGATTTTATATCTTCGAACATAAACGTAGAGCTGACGGAGCGCCAACAGATCCTCGAGGCCGTCGACGTAGGGGCGCGTCTCGAGCAACTCACCTCCATCCTTAACCGCGAGGCCGACCTCTTGGAGCTCGGCTCCAAAATCCAGTCCGAGGCCAAGAGCGAAATGGACAAGGCCCACCGGGACTACTACCTGCGCCAGCAGCTCAAGGCCATCCGCAAGGAGCTGGGGGAGGAGGACCAATACGCCGTAGAAATAGACGAGCTGGAAGAGAAGTTGCTCGAGAAGGCCCTCCCGGACGAGGTCCGCGAGGAGGCGACGCGCGAGCTTACCCGCCTTAAAACCATACCGCCCCAGGCCGCGGAGTACGTCGTCGCGCGCACGTACCTGGACTGGATCCTCGTGCTGCCGTGGCTCGAAGGCTCCGAGGACAACCTGGACATCTCCCACGCGCGGAAGGTCCTGGACGAGGACCACTACGACCTCGACGACGTCAAGGAACGCATCCTCGAATACCTCTCCGTGCGCAAGCTCAAGGAGGAGATGAAGGGGCCGATACTCTGCTTCGTGGGGCCGCCGGGCGTGGGCAAAACCTCCGTGGGCAAGTCCATCGCGCGGGCCGTCGGCCGGAAGTTCATCCGCATGTCCTTGGGGGGCGTGCGGGACGAGGCCGAGATAAGGGGCCACCGGCGGACGTACGTCGGCGCGCTGCCCGGCCGGATCATACAGGGGATACGAAAAGCCGGCACGAACAACCCGGTCTTCATGTTGGACGAGGTGGATAAGCTGGGCATGGACTTCCGCGGCGACCCGGCCGCGGCGCTGCTCGAGGTCCTCGACCCGGAACAGAACTTCTCCTTCTCCGACCACTACCTCGACCTCCCCTTCGACCTGTCCAAGGTAATGTTCATAACCACGGCCAACATCCTCGACCCGATACCGCCCGCGCTCAAGGACCGGATGGAGATAATCCGGCTACCCGGTTACACTTTGCCCGAAAAGCTGGCCATCGCGAAACAATTCCTGATCCCGAAGCAATTCGCCGAGCACGGCTTGGGGAAACGGGGATTGAGAATCGCCGACTCGGCGTTGAAGGAGATAATAAGTCGCTACACGCGCGAGGCCGGCGTCCGAAACCTCGAGCGCGCCATCGCGACGATATGCCGCAAGACCGCGCGGCAAATCGTCGAGGAGAAGGTCAAAAAAATCGCGGTTACGAAGAAGAACCTCGTCGACTACCTCAGAGCGCCGCCCTTCTACCCGGAGACGGCGGGGCGCAAAAGCGAGGTCGGCATCGCGACCGCCATGGCCTGGACCGCGGTCGGCGGCGTAATACTTTTCATCGAGGCGTTGAAGATGCCCGGGAAAGGCGAGCTCATACTGACGGGTCAGCTCGGCGACGTGATGCAGGAGTCGGCTCGAGCCGCCTACTCCTACGTCAAGGCGCACGCCAAAGAGCTGGGCATCGACGCCGAGGCCTTCGACAAGTACAACATCCACATCCACGTTCCCGCGGGGGCCACGCCCAAGGACGGCCCCTCCGCGGGCGTCGCGATGGCGACGGCCCTCGCCTCGGTCCTCTCGGGCCGGCCGGTCCGCCACGACCTGGCGATGACGGGCGAGATAACGCTGCGGGGCAAGGTCATGCCCATCGGCGGCGTCAAGGAAAAGCTGTTGGCCGCGGTGCGCGCCAGTATACCCAACGTTTTATTCCCGGAGGAGAACGAGAGCGACGTCCTCGAAATTGAACCGGAACACCGCGACAAGGTCGACGTGGCGTACGCGAGGACCATCGGCGACGTACTGAAGGAAGCGCTGACGGACGGCGGGCCGGCACGCCCAAGCGGAAAGACGCCAAAGCCTAAGCGGAAGCCGCGCGAAAAGGAATCGGAACCGGTCGCCGCGGAATGAAAACGTTAAACGCCTCAAGCGAAAAAAACGCCCCGCGCGAGGGGGGCGTTTCGCATATTTAAAACCGTCAAGCGGCGCGAGAATTCCCACCGCCGTCTTCCCCCCTCCTCGCGAAACTCCCGCCCCGGGCCCTACTCCCCGGCGCCGTCGCGCATCTTCACAACCTCGAACAATCCTATTTTCTCGCGCCTCCCCTTCAGCTCGGCAAGGCCCAGCGAATTGGCGTCTACGTAATCGTCGACGCGGCGGTACGCTCCCTCCGCCAGGATGATCTGGCCGCCCTCGGTGTAGGTCTGTATCCGCTGGGCGATGTTCACCGTATCGCCGATGACGGTATAGTCCATCCGCTCGCGCGAGCCGATATTCCCCACGACGGCCTCGCCGAAGTTGATGCCGATGCCGACGAGCACGGGCTCCTCGCCGCCCAACTCCCGGGCGAGGTTGAACTTGCGGAGGCGCTCGCGCATATCGACCGCGGCGCGCACGGCGTTGAGCGTGCTGTTCGGCTGCTCGAGCGGCGCGCCGAAGATCGCCATAAGGCCGTCGCCCAGGAACTTATCGAGCGTTCCCTCGTAGCGGAAGACGACTTCGGTCATGTAGGTGAGGTAGACGTTGAGCATCGTCACGACTTGCTCCGGGGCAAGCGTCTCGGCGATTAGCGTGAAGCCGCGAATGTCGGCGAAGAGGACCGCGACCTCTTTGCGCTGCCCCTTGAGCGTCGAGATATATTTCTCCGGGTCGTTGAGTATCAGCCCGGCGACCTGGCGGGATACGTAGCGGCTGAACGCGTCGGCTATGAGCTCTTTCTCGCCGAGGGACCTCGCCATCTCGTTGAACGCGCGCGTGAGGTGGCCCACCTCGTCGCGGGTCGTAATACGTACCTGCGTAGAATAGCCATTACCCTTCTGGATCTTACGGACGCCGTCCATTAAACGGTCGATGGGCCGCGTGATAAACCCGGCTAAAACGAACGAGCCCAAAAGGCCTCCGAGTAAGGCCCCGGCGAATATCAGGCCTATCGTTATCCTCGTGCGGTTCACGGCCTCCGTGACGCCCTTCTGCGATATGCCCACGTGGACCTCGCCTATGGCCTTTCGCCCGGCGAGCATAATGGCGACGCCGACGTCGTACAACGGCCCCCACCTGGCGGCGTCGTAGGTCTGGCTTAAAAATTCGCGGCCGGCCAAAGGCTCGACGCCGCGGGGCGGCTCGTAGGGCTTACCCAGAAAGGGCGTGAACTCCTCGTGCGCGGCGTCGCGGTAGCCGACGATGCGCCCCTCCTCGCCCACGACGACCGCATAAACTACGCCCGGGTTCGCCATAGCGTCGGTCGTGAATCGCGCTATGTAAAGGTCGTCGCCCTGAGAGACGGGGTCCTCGACGTTCGCGGCGAGGTTACGCGCCAGCGCCTCGCCCCGCATCTCGATTTCCCTCCGAAGGGAGGTCTCCATACGGCGCGTAATGACGAAACCCGCGCCGACCGTAACTACGAACGTCAACAGGACGACGAACAGCGCGATCTTAAATTTGAGGGGCATAAGACCTCCAGCGTCGCGCGGCCGCGGCATTACTTCAGGACCGCCAACTTCTTCGTCACCGACGCCACCTCGCCCGTCGCTACCGCGCGCGCCGTCAACGTGAAGAAATAAACGTCGGCGCCGATGCCGGAGACGTCCCACGGCAAGCCTCTTTCCCCGGAATAAGCCTGGGCGTAACTCCCGATTTCGCCCACGAGCCGGCCCCGCATATCGTATATACACACGTTGACGTCGCTATCGCGCGTGACGAGAAAATGGAAATACCCCATGTCTTCGCGACAGGGATTGGGATAAAAGTAGACGTATTCCTTCGGCAAGAACTCGGGAGGCAGGATGAAGATGGGGGCCGCGGTGGCGTCGCCCCAGTTGGCGAACGCATCCTGCGCCCGCACGTAGACGATGAGCCGCGTCTCGCGCCGAGGTTGGCCGCCTATATCCGTCTCGGCGAAGACGGTCACCTTCGGCGATTTGAACTCGCCCTCCATCGGCTCCCCTTGGCCGGGGGGCGCCGGTTCTCTCCCGACCGAGAATTCCGCGGCCGCTATATTGGAATTGCCCCTTTTGGTGTCGTCCGCGGTCGCCGTTATCCGGACCTCAGTCTCGCCGTAAGTGGGATTAGGCTCGACCTTCACGTCGTAAACAATAGGGCCTTCGCGTTCACCTCGGAACGGCTCGCTGATAACGGGGCCGCCGCCCGAGCCGACGGTAAACGAAAACTTATACCGGCCGCCAGGCTCGCCGTCGCCGTCCGGGTCGATTTCTTTGCCGCGCGAGTCGAGGATCCTACGCCCGGGGGTACTTTCCAACGTCACGGTTATCGCGTCGTCAGCCTCGAACACGTCGTGGTAGACCGTGAATTCGAAGTTGTCCTTGCGATAGATGTATCTCGGCCAATTGTATTGGCGCCTTTTACCCCTTATGACGACGTTCTCTTTCTTTATGGTCTCGGGTCTAACGCCCTTCGAGAACCAAAACGTAATGGGCACTTCGGCGGCCTGTTTCTCGGCCCGGTTCGGTGGATAAGTTTCGACGACCTTGCCGTAGGGAGATAACATCGCGAGGCGCACTCTCTTGAGCACGGGCGGGAACTTTAGGCCTTCCGGCACGTCCAGACGGACTTTATATTGAACGAACCTCTTGTTATCGAGTTCGGCGGGCAAAGGCTGGCCGGGCGGCGCCTCGAGCCACGCGGGTTCGCCCGTTTGCGAGCCGCCGGGCGTTTTGAAGGCGTCGTAATCGTCGGCCGCGCGCAACCAGAACTTCGCGCCCCCGGAAGCCATCGCTCCCTCGAACTCGAGCTTTTTATATCGGACCAACTTATCCTCGGCGTCGTATACGGACGAGTACAGCTCGCCGCCCGAGTTGAAGCCGGCGAACCTTCGCGCGAAAACGAGGCCTCCCTTTTCGTAGGCCACGAAGTTGCCCCAAAAATCGGTCCCCGACGTTACGCCGACGACGTCCCGCGCGACGCCGCCGTCACCTTTGACCACGCCCCAATCGCCGGTGCCCGGATGTCGGGCGACGTAAACTTGATTGAAGTTGTCTCCCAACGCCGCGACGGCCCCTTCGCCGCCGAACTCGTCGACCGCGACGAACGCGTTAAGGGTCGCGGCACCGACGGCCGCGGGGGTCACGTCCTCCCAGTAGATGTAATCCTTGGTCCGGAACAGGCGCGCCTTGGGGCCCGGCGAACAGCCGCCCGCGGCGGCGTAGATATAATCGCCCACCTTGGCGAGGTCGTTGATGCCCCCGGCGGTGAGGTTGCCGACGCGCCGCGCGTACCACCTCTGCTCGCTTTTTTTCCACTGGTAGGCCATACCCATAGGCTCCGTACCGGCCAGAACGCCGGCTTCGGTCGCGTAAAGCGAAATTACCCCTTTAGCCTCCGCGAGCTTGCCGCCTAAAAGGGCCCAGCCGCGGGGATGGCGACGATACACCTCGGCCTCGCCGACCTTGGTACCCGTAACCCCCACGTAAACTTCGGCCGCCGCGGGCGCCGGCCCCGCGGCGACCGCGCTGAACCCCTTGAGCTGCATGGGCGGAACCCGCGGGTTCTCGTCGGGGGGTACGGAAACCCACGGCGGCGTGGGCACCGCTCCGGCGCGGTAGAACAACGGCGTCTTTTTTAGCGTTTGGCTCTGTACGAAAGTCGACGCGTATATATATCCCGACGTCGCCGTTCGCAACCAGGACAACGCGGTGACCCGGACCGAGCTGAACCCCTCGCTATCTTTGACGGGCGATACCTTCCAACTCGAGCCGCCGCGGTCTTCGGCGTAGCAAACGACGCCGGTGTTGGCTTGCGCACCCTTGCCGACGCCGCCGCACAAAATAGCCGTCTTGCCTTCCAACGTCGAAACGGAGAAGCGGCTGGCGCTCGCCATAAGCAACTCGCGCGGCGGCGCCCACGCGCTCCCCGGGCTGAGCCAAGGCGGCATAAACTCTAAGTCGACCCCCGCCGTCTTCCCCCAATAGGAGTTCTTGCCGTTCCAACCCTTCTCGGCCGGGCCGTCCCAACGGTCCTGGGTCCAAGCGACCTCGTAACCGCCCTCCGCCCCGGCAATCGCACGGGAGCTCCCGGCCGCCCCGCCTATAACCCCTTTCGCCGCGGCGCCGTGCCACACGTAAAAGCCTGCGAGCAACGAGGCCGCGATCAACTTCTTGAACACTACACCCCCTTCGAAAACCCGCGTCCGTCCCGTGCCGGTTGGCGCCACGTACGCGGCAACCGGCCGGGCGTGACAATCAAAAAACCCCCGAGGCGCGACCGAACGCCGACGCCGTTCCTTAGCGCGTAGACGTCAGTCGGTACCGTGGCCGCACGGTGGCCGGTTTGCGCCGGCGAGGCCGCCCACCGCCACCTCGGCCGTAAACGTCACCTCAAGACCGCCAATTTTTTGGTAACCGAAGCCTCCTCGCCGTCCTCGTGCGAGCGGGCCGTCAGCCGGAAGATGTAGACGTCCGCGCCCACGCCCGAGATATCCCACCTCAAGCTATCGCTGGAAAAAGCTCTGACGTCGGCCTCAATTTCATCAACCAGCCGGCCCCTAATATCGTATACGCGGACGTTAACGTTGCTGTTTTTAGTAACCAGATAATGGAAATACCCGGTATCGCCGCGGCACGGGTTGGGATAAAAATAAACGTACTCTTTAGGCAAGAACTCGGGGGGCCGAACGAAGATAGTAGCCGCCGTCGGGTCTCCCCAGTTGCCGGCCACATCCTTAGCCCGGACGTAAACCATCAGCCGCTCCTCGCCGGCGCCCACGCCGCCAATGTCGGCTACCGCCCAAACGGTTATCTTCGGGTAATGGCCGAAATCCCCCTCCATCGGTTTACCCTTCCCCGCGGGGGCCGGGCTACGGCCGAAGGAGTACTCCGCGGCTACGATGTTCGAGCGGCCGGTCTCGGTGTCGTCCGCGACGGCCGTAATTTTAACCTCTCGTGCGCCGTACGTGGGGTTCGGCTCGACCGCGACGTCGTAGACCTTGGGCCCTTCGGTCTCGCCGCCGCCATCTTTGCCGACGTTAAAGGAAAATTTATACATGCCCCCTCTGTCGCCGTCGCCGTCGGGGTCGATCTCTTCGCCCCAGTAGTCGAGGATCTCGCGGTCTTTGATGCTCTCCAAAACCACGGTGATTTGGTCGTAGGCCTTGAATTTCTCGTGGTTTATAACGAACTCGTCGGTGAACGGCGGATTCTCGCCCCACCACGCGTACTCTTCGCCTTCCCTGCCTTTAATTTTCAGATTATAGCGGGTTATGGTCGCCGTTCGAACGTCTTTCGAAAAAACGAATTTGATGGGTACGTCGACTTTTTGGTTGGTTGCGCCTTTCGCGGGATACGTCCCGGTAACTTTGCCCCACGTCTGGAACGTCACCACGCGGACCTTCTTGACGACGGGAGGGAACTTCTGGCCGTCCGGAACGTCGAGTTGGACCTTGTACTGGATATATCTCTTACCGTTTAGTTCGGGAGGCAAAGGTTGCCCGGGCGAAACGTTTACCCAGGGTGGTTCGCCCGACCCCCACCCCTCGGGGGTTTTGAGGGCGTCGTAGTCGCGGGACGCGCGCAACCAGAACTTCGCGCCCCCGGAAGCCAGCGGCCCCTCGAACTCGAGCTTTTTATATTCGACCAACTTATCGTGGGAATCGAATACCGACGAGTAAAGTACGCCGTCCTTTTTGAACCCCTGAAATTTCCGGGCGTAAACGCCGCCGCTCACGCAGGCGACAAAATTTCCCCAGAAATCGGTACCCGAGGCCACGCGGGCCAGGTCCTTCCCGCTTCCGCCGTCGCCCTTGACCAAGCCCCAACCGCCCGCCTCCGGCGAGTGGGCTACGAAAATCTGGCCGAAGGAGTCGCCCAAGGCGGCGACGGCGCCGTCCTTGCCGAACGCGTCCACCGCGACGAACGCTTTTAGCGCGCCCGCGGCGGAGCCTTTGGGGGTAACGTCGGCCCACTGGGCGTAATTGTCTTTGGCCCGGAACAGGCGGGCCTTGGGCTCAGGCGAGCAATTCCCCAAGGCGGCGTATACGTAATCGCCCACCGGGGCGAGGTCGTATATCACGCCGGCCGTGAGCTGCCCCACCCGCCTTTCTTCCCATTTTTTCCGGTTTTTATCCCACTCGTAAACCAGGCCGTTGGGCCCGGTCCCGGCCAAGACGCCCGTCGGGACCGTGCAAAGCGAATAAACCCCCTTTGCCCTCGGAAGCCCGGCGCTACCCAAAAGCTCCCAATTCCGCGGGTAATTAAAATGATAAACCTTCGCGGCGCCCGCGCCCGGAACGGTACCCAAGTAAACTTCCGGGTTCGTGCCGGCCGCCCCCGGCGAGATAGCGGTAAACGCGTAGAGACCTCGGGGCGGAATAAGGGGAGAGCTCTGCTCCGGGGCCGAAACCCAATAGGACGACGGCACGACGCCGCCGCGGTAAAATAACGGCGTCTTGGGCGTTGACACGTTTGGCATACGCGTCGCGGCGCATATATATCCCGACGTAGACGTAGGGAACCAGCACAAGTCGAAAACTCTTTTGGCCTTGAACCCCCTGCTGTCGCCGACCTCCGAGACCTTCCAACTTGCGCCTTCCCTATCCTCCGCGTAACAGACAACGCCGGTATCGGCGTACGGGCCGGTACCGACGCCGCCAAATAGGATGCAGGTTTTCCCGGCGGCGGAGGAAACGGCGAAACGGCCAGCCGCGGCCAAAGGGAGGTCGCGCCGCGCCGCCCACGAGGACGCGGGGGCCAGCGACGGTTCCATAAAGGCCAAGTCGACGTCGTCGGTCTTCTTCCAATAGGAGTTCTTGCCATCCCACTGTTTCTGGACGGGCCTACCCCAACCATCCTGTTCCAACGATTTATCGTAACCGCCGTCCGGGGCGAATGGGGGCAGCCGTGTCCCGGCCGCCAAGGCCGCGGCGCGAGCCCCGGCCGCTTTGGCGCGAAGCCCCTCGGCCAATTTTATTTTCCGGGCTTCGCCGTTCGGCGCCGCGGCGCTCCTCCAAACAAACAGGGTGCACAACGCCGACGCGGCAAATACTCTCCTAAGCACGTGCTTTCCCTTCGCGCAACTCTCTACGCCTCCGCGTCGTCATCATTACTCCAGCTCCTTGAGCACGGCCTTCGCGCGTTTGATGTTCGTCTGCGCTTTGCGGTAAAGGGAATCCTTGGCCGGGATCTGTTGCCAATAAGCGATCGCCGCGCGGTATTGGTGATTAGTGTATGCTTCGATGCCCTTCATATATATGGCCGTATAATTCGCGACGGCCCTTTTTCCCGCCGCGCGCTTCTTCTTGATCTTTACGAGGTAAGCGCTGGCGTTGGCGTTATCGGGTTGGAGGTTCAGGGCGGCAATCATCTTCGCTTCGGCGCCGTTTAGATCGCCGCGCTCGTATAACGAGATGCCGGCCTTGACCAGGGCCTGCGCCTCCCGGGCCAAGACGGCGCGGGCTTTGGCCGCGCCCGCGGCCGCTTCGTCGTCGTCGGGAGCGAGGCGGAGGGCACGCCTCCAATTAGACAGGGCCGCGGCCCAATCGCCCGCCGTGCTAAAGCGCGTCGCGCTCGCCTTGTATTTAGCGACGATATCGCTAACGCGCGCGCGGGCGTCTTCGAGGTTGGCGGTCGCCTCCGCGTTTTCCGGCTCGAGCTCCAGAACGGCCTCCCACCTGGCGATCGCCGTAAGGTACTCGCCGCGGCTGTACGCGGCACGCGCCTGCTCCAACAGCTTGGCGACTTCCTCTTTCTGGCGCGCCTCTTCTCTGGCGAGTTCCTCTTCGGCCCGAGCGAGGCCGGCCAGGGCGGCGGCATTCGTCGGGTCTATCTTCTTAGCCAGGGCGTACTCCAGCGCCGCCTCGCTGCATTTACGCTCGGCGAAAAATACCTCGGCTTTCCCGACGTGTTCCGCCACGAGCTCCTCGTTTAACCGCTCGCGCGCTTCCTCCAACCTCGCCGCGGCCTCCGCGTTCTCCGGGTCCCAAACCAATATCAAGTCCCAAGTATCCACCGCCCCCTGGTAGTTCCCCTCCCGGTAGTAACCCTCGGCCTTGGCCGACAGCGACGCGATCATTCCCCGCTTGCGCTCCTCGAACTCCGCGGCGACCTCTTCCATGATGCGGCGCCTCTCCCGGCCGAATACGTACGTGAAGCCCCCGCGGTACGTAAGGCCCAAATCGCCGTAGGGCGCCATCGCGAAATCGAACGAGAAACCGGCCACGTTTACGCCCAAGCCGCTCGTTAGGCCGGTACTCCCACCGACGTCGAGGCCGTAAATATAGCCGACCCGACCCGAGAGGAAAGCGAACGGGTTGTACTCGACGCCCCCCTTATACAGGAATTCGTCCTTGAAGGGTTTCTCCGTCGCGGCACTCAAAATTAGCTTGCGGCCCAACAGCCGGTAACCGAGGCCGATTTCCGCGGCCATCGGGAGCGGGCTGGACTTTTCCTCAAAGGTAACGGGCGGGCCGAGGTTCCTCGCGGCCAAGCCGGCGCTCAGCGACGCGTCCGGCGTCCAATAAAGGCCCAAGTCGCCCGCTACCCCCACGGCGGAAGAATTGTATATCTTTTGACTTATTAACCTGGCGCCGGCGCCGACGCCGAGCGAACGCCGCAACGGCCTCGCGTAGTTTAAACCGACCGCGATGTCCGTGGCGCTAAAAAATCCTTCGGGCTCCTCGCTGGGGTTGGCGGGGTCCGTGCGGAGCTCGAGCTCACCCACCGTCAGCGCGCGGACGTCGGCGCCGAGCGTGCCCCACGGCACGGGGTAGACGAACGCGACGTACTCGTACCGTATCCCTTCCACCCACTCGGCGTGCATCGCGGAGACCTCGGCCGCCTCCAGATTCGCCACCCCCGCGGGGTTATACGCGAGCGCGTTGACCCCCTCGGCTAAGCCGGCGTAAGCTTCCCCCATCGCCGACGGCCTGCCCCCGACGCCCAGCGTCAGGAACGTCGCCGTCGTCTCGCCGCCCTTGGCAAACGCGAACGATGCGGGAAAAAGGATTAATAAACCCGGAGATAGTATTTTCTTATACCCCATAGCGCGTCACGCCCCCCGAGGTTTACTACTTCCGGATAAAGAAGATACCGTTCAATTTTAACGAGTTATCATTAAATAGTCAAGAAAAATAAGCGGTCCGTTGCCCCCGTTAACCCGCCGTCAAACCGACTCCCGCCGCTCGAGCCGAACCGACAACCGCCTCGCTGCATTTTTAAATAAAGGCAGGTCATCCTCCAGGACGCTCCGCATATCGACGAAAACGGCGTCGCCCGTCGCCCGCGCTAAAACCGGCGGCTCGAGGCCTCTTAGCGCGGCGCTGAGCGCGTGCGGCCTTAAACGTTCGTGCCTCAGCGCGACGACCGTCGTAGGCAAACGGACGTACGGCAACGTTCCCCCGCCGGCGTAGGATTCCGCCTCAACTGTGGACACCTCCAGGCCGGGGACCTTCGCCTCCCGGAAATAGCCGGCGACCACGGCCGCGAGCTTATCCAAATCGGCCCGCGAGCGCTTGAGCAACCTGTAGGTAGGTATATCCTCCAACGCGTCGCCGCCCTCGAGATAAGCCTCGAGCACCGCGGCGAGTAGCGCGTACGTCTCTTTCCCGCCCCGGAGCGCGCGGTACAAGCTGTCGCGGCGCAACTCCTCGAGCGCCTCCGCCTTCCCCACGACGACGCCGGCCTGCGGCCCGCCGAGTAACTTGTCGCCGGAGAAAGAGACGACATCTACGCCCGCGTCGAGCAAATTCTCGAGCGAAGGCTCGTTGGCGGAGACGAATTCCGGGAAAAGCGACGCGCTGAGCAAGCCGCTGCCCAAATCGTACAATACGCGCCTGCCGTATTCCGCGGCCAGCGCCACGACCTCGTCGGGGCGCGGGTCCTCGTACCGCCCTCGGAAGTAAAAATTGCTGCGGTGGGCCAAGACGACCAGAGACGCGCCGGCGTCGAGTGCCCGCCGGAAATCCTCCAGCCGCGTTACGTTTACCGTTCCTACGGGCAAAAGTTCGACGCCGCCCGAGGCCATAACCTCGGGCAACCGGAAGGCGCCTCCGATCTCCACGAGTTGGCCCCGACTCGCCGCGGCCGGCCGGCCGTCGCCCAGCGCGTGAAGCGCGAGCAGGACCGCGCCCGCGTTGTTGTTGACGACCAACGCATCTTCCGCCCCGGTCAACGCGCGCAGCGGCTCCGCGACCAACGAGTCGCGCCGGCCGCGTTCGCCGCTCTCCAAATCCACCTCGAGGTTACTATAGCCCGCGAGTATGCGCCCCGCGCGCTCGAGGAGGGCAGGCCCGAACGGCGCCCGGCCCGCACCGGTGTGTAAAATTACGCCCGTCGCGTTGACGAGCCGCCTCATCAACATACCGCTGGAGTATAATAAACTTGACCCTTAATGTCAAATTAAATAGCGTCCCGACGGGTTGATTAATAACGTCGTAGATATTATGGTAATGGCGTATGGGGCGCGAGCTGATCGCCGTCGTAGGCCCCACGTGCACCGGGAAAGGAGCGCTGGCCCTGGCGTTGGCCGACGCGCTCGGCGGCCCGGCGGCCGTCTCGATCGTCGCGTGCGACTCGGCGAAGATTTACCGCGGGGCCGACGTCGGGACCGCCAAAATAACCGGGGCCGCCAGGCGCGGCTACGAATTCTTTATGGTGGACGTCGTCGAGGCGGGCGCACCTTACAGCGCGGGCCGTTACATGTCCGAGGGGCGCGCGGCGTGCGAGGCTTTATGGCGCCGGGGCAAATTGCCGCTGGTCGTCGGCGGCACGGGCCTTTACTTTCGCGCGCTCCTCGACGGAATCTGCGAAGCCCCACCCGGGGACGCGGCGGTCCGGGCCGCGCTGCGCGCCCGCGAAGCCGCGGGCGAAGACCTCCACAAATATTTAAGCGAAGTCGACGCCGAAGCCGCGGCCCATATCGCGCCCGCGGACACGAAGCGCATCGTGCGCGCGCTCGAGGTATTCGAGCTGAGCGGCATCCCCTTAACGAAAATACATAAAAAAGGAAATCGACCGCTCGAGGCGGACGAAGTCGTCGTCGCGCTCGACGGCCCGCGCCGTTGGCTTCGCGAGCGCATCGAACTGCGCACGCGGCGCATGCTCGCCGCCGGCCTCCTCGCCGAGACGCGGGAACTTTTGGCGCAGGTCGAACGGCCCGAGGCGCCGCCGCTCAACGCGATCGGCTACCGGCAAATGGTTCAACTCCTGCGGGGCGAACTGGACGAGGAGACGGCCGCGGCGCACGTCGTCGGCCAGACGCGTAGGCTCGCGAAGAGACAACGGACCTGGTTCAAGCGCGAAGCGCGCGCGAAGTGGTTGGATGCCGCCAAAGGGACCGACGCGCTCGTCGACGAGGCCGCTAAGCTCTTGCGGACGCGATTGAAAAAATAATATTTTTATGGTAATATATCCAAAATTTAACCACCGGAGGAGGTTCCGAAATGAGGTACACGATAGTCGTCGCCATCATCGTTACGATTCTCGCCCTTGGGGCCGCTCTCTACGGTTGTAAGAAGAAGGAAGAAGTAGCCCCGCCCGCCGAAACCGCGGCCGAGACGGAAGCGGCAATAAGCGAGGAAGAGGTCGTCTGCCCCGCTCCCGGCGAAGACCTGATTTGCGTGGAGTGCAAAGAGCTCTTCGTGACCGACGATGAATACGCCGCGCACATGGAAAAACAACACCCGGAAAAATGGACCGTAATAAAAGAAAAGTTCCACGAAATGCGCAAGGGCGAGGAGGGCGAGGAAACGACGAAGTAGCCGGGACGTTCGATACTTAACGTCGGGGGCCGTCGCCTTTTCGCTGGGGCGGACGGGCCTGGTCGGTCCGTCGGCGTTCGGAGTGCAAAATAAACCGGGAAGTGGGCCGAGCGCCGTCAAAAAAAGTGCCGATCTACGAATACAGATGCGAAGAGTGCGGCGCCGTATTCGAACGGCTCTGCCGTAATTACGAAGAGACGGGGGCGCGTTGTCCCGATTGCAATTCCGAGAGGTGTCGTCGGCTGATATCGCGCGTCGCGGCGTCGGCCTCGAAGCTCGACCCCTGCGAAGTATGCACCGTCGAACCGGGTTGAAGCAAATAACGTGCCGGGCGGCGCGTTTTGACTATTCAAACACGTACGCGTTTAAAATAAGCCGTTTAAACAGTCGTCTCTGAGCTAATCATAAACAAACCCGAGGCATAATCATCCGCGGGAACCCCTTGCGCGGCGAGGTCCTTTACGGTATTATCGGCCACTACCACGGGGGAAAAACCGCGCGGTGAAGCTCGGAGCGATTCGCTCGAACCACATATCGTATCAAGGAAATCGCCCTTGGGAGTAGTGACCCATGGCCGAAGAACAGTTCGAAGAGTTCCAAAACCCTCCCAACGAACGGTTGGAGGAGCTCCTCAAAAAGTATAAAAACGTCGCCGTGGCGGGTCTGACGCCCAAGCAGGAATCGAACGCCAACCGCGTCGCGCGGTTCCTCAAACGCCACGGCTTCCGCATCTATCCGGTCAATCCTCGCTACGAGTCGATACTGGGCGAAGTCACCTGGCCCTACATCAGAAACATAACGGACCCGGTCGACATCGTGGAAGTCTTCCGCAGGCCCGAACACCTCGGCGGCATCATAGAGGACGCCGCGAAGGTAAACGCGAAAGTGATTTGGCTTCAACTCGGCGTCGTGGACGAGGACTTCGCTCGCCGGGCGAAGGAGGCCGGCTTCGAGGTCGTAATGGACCGGTGCATGAAGAAAGAATACGAGCGGCTGGTCTTGAAGCGGCGAGTGAGGTAGCCGTGGCGGCGAGCGAACACGCACTCGCCATCGTGGGCGGCGGCCCGGCCGGCCTGACCGCGGGCATATACGCCGCGCGCGACCGCCTGGATACGGTCCTGTTGGAAGCCAAGCCGTTGACCGGCGGCCAGATAGTGTTTACGGACGTCGTGGAGAACTACCCCGGCTTCCCGGAGCCGCTCTCCGGCGCGGAACTGATGGACAAGATGCGCAAGCAGGCCGAGCGCTTCGACCTGCAAATCGCTACCGCGGAAATAGGGACCGTCCGGGCGCAAGGCGATAAATACCTCCTGGCCGGCGACAAGGCGGACTATTTAGCGCAGGCCGTCATCGTCGCCACCGGGACCGAAAGCCAGAAGCTCGGCGTGCCGGGGGAAGAGGAATTCTGGGGCGCGGGCGTAAGCACCTGCGCCACGTGCGACGGCCCGTTGTATCGGGACAAGCCGGTCGCGGTCGTGGGCGGCGGCGACAGCGCCGTCAAGGAGGCCGTATACCTTACGAAGTTCGCGAGCAAGGTCTACGTCATCCACCGGCGCGACAGGCTGCGCGCCGAGAAGATCATCCAGGAGGTCGCCTTAGCCAACGAAAAGGTCGAGTTCGTGTGGGATACGGTCGTTACCGAGATGGCGGGCAAAGACGGCCTCGAGGCGCTGAAGCTGAAACACGTCAAGACCGGGGCGGAGAGCGAGGTGGCGGTGGACTGCGTCTTCCTATACGTCGGCGTCCGGCCGAATACGGACCTGGTGAAGGGTTTGGTCGAACTCGACGAGCGCGGCCTCATCGTCACCGACGACGACATGCGCACGAGCGCGCCCGGCATCTTCGCCGCGGGGGACTGCCGTTCCAAAAAGCTTAAGCAGGTCGCGACGGCGGTGGGGGAAGGCGCGGTGGCCGCGTACTCGGCCCAGGAGTACATCACCGGGGGCCCCTATGGCGGCGGTTAAAACGTCGTTTTGGATATTGGTTGGCGGCGGCGCCGGCTTAGCGGTGGGCCATCTGGTGCGGTGCGCCGGCTCGAGTTGAGCCGCGGCCTCGAGCCCGTGGCTAGCGGGCTTCCTGGGCGGCGTGGTGGGCTTGCTAGTTGCGACAACGAGCTGGCGGTGAGATGCTCAAATTCGGCATCGCGGTACTGTTGGGAGGCGCCGGCTTCGGCGCGGGGTACCTTTTCCACCAACTCGCGCTTGCGCCGCGCGGCCTCACGATTTGAGCGAGCCAGGGCTCGCCCTGGGTTACCGGGGCGATCGTCGCGGTCGTCGGCGTCCTCGTCGCGCTGATGATGAGGACGAAATAAAAAGGAAAAAGAAGCCGGCCCGGGGCCGGCGTTTTTGTTTTAATAATCCAAACCCCTTACCCTATCAAATTTCCAAGCCGTACCGCGAAGCCTCCAGCACGACCATCTTGTCCCAAGGGCCGAGCCTCTCCTCGGCCGTCGTCATAACGGCGCGCGCGCTTATGTCCAGGCCGAAGAGGGCCGCGGCAAAGGCGTCCGCCTCCGCGGCCTTCGCGCCGGCCACGACGATACCCAAATCCTCGACGTCGTCGTAGCGGTCCCCCCACGACGTGTCGTGCGCGCCGCCTTCGCGCACGCGCACGGCGTGGAATATTCCCTCGCACACGCCCACTAAGCGGAAGAACGCGCCGTACAGGAGGCAGACGTCCGTTATCGCCTCCGGGAGGCGCTCGTGGTAGGCGCCGCGGTTCGGCTCGGGTATCAGGCCGAACATGTTCTTCAGCGAAAGGCTGAAGCCGGGAGCCTCTCGCCGAGGGTCCGAGACCTTAACGCGGGCGAGGCTGACGAGCGGCCGGCCTCGCCACGCCACAAGCTTCTCGGGCAACGCGCCGTACAGCCCGTCGAGCGCGAGTCTCGAGCCGTGGCCCTCGAGCGCCGCGCGGACCTCATCTTCGGGGACCGCGCGGCCCGCCCACACTTCGTCCGTAACGTTGACGTACGTGACGTCGTCGCGGGCGAGGACGGCGTCTAGGCCGAAGCGGCGGAGGTACTCCTTCTCCTGTTCCTTAATCCAATCCCAATTCTCGCGGCCGTTATCGGGGGTTATCTCGCGCGAGCCGTCGTTGCGCTCCGCGGCGTGGCCCTCGACGACGATTTTCTCACCCTCAATAGCGTCGCACGCCAGCGCCAACGTCGCGGCGTCCGTGAACTGGCCCGGGTAGGGGCTGAACCAATTCACCTTTATTATAGCCGGGCCCTCGGCGACGGCGAGCATCCGGAATAGCTCCCGCAACGGCGCGGCGTCGCGGATGCCCCGCGCGAAATAGAGGTCCTCCCGGACCTCGTAAACGCGCAGGCCGTCGTAGACCGGCACCGCTAGCCCTCTCCCTTCTTTTTGGGCCGGCGACCCCTCTTGGCCTTTTTCTTTTTGGGCCGCTCCGGCGCCTCCTCACCCGCCTCGGCCTCCGCGGCCACTTTCTCCTTTTCCTCCTCGGCGCCAACCTCCTCGGGCGCGGCCGGCGCCGTTTCGGCCTCCTCGGCCCCGGGTTCCGCCCCGACTTCGGCCTTTTCTTCCGGGACGCGCTCTTTCTCTTCCGCGGCCGCGGCCCGCCGGCTCTCGTCCACGAAGTTCAGCTGAAGCTCGGTCACCAGGTTGCTCAAGGTCCGGCGCTCGCGGTCCTTCAAGTTGCCCTCGGTCTTCTTTTGGAACATTATGAGAACGTCAATCGTGCCGCGCGCGGCGTCCAGGTCCCGCTCAACTTTTCCCGTAAGGGGGTTGGCGATCTTGCCCATCTGCTGCATCGCCGCGGCGTGGAACGAATACATTATGGAAAGGAAAAGGGCCTCGTCCTTATCGAAACTGTTCTCGCCGTTCATAGCTACCTCCCGGCATCGTAAGCTTTACGCAACACGGACCGTCGGGCGAATACATAGGATTCCCCTCGGCGGGGGACAACGTAACACCGCGCCAGGTTCCTTAGGAATTAATTACCGCGCGGGCGAAGAGGCGACCCGGCTCCAACCGGCTTGCCCGATTATAACAAAAAATTGGGCGCTCACGCGTAGAACTTCGACGGCGGGCAAACGCGAAAGGGCCGCCTTCGCGGCCCCTCGCGGTCCGTTACAGTCGCCGTTCAGTTCAAGGCGTGACCCGTAAACCCGACCTCTAAGCTGAACCAAGCGCCAGAGGAACGGACTACTTCTTTCTCGTAGCGGCTTTCTTCCTGGTTGCGGCCTTCTTCCTGGTTGCGGCCTTCTTCCTAGTCGTGGCCTTCTTCCTAGTTGTAGCCTTCTTCCTCGCGGCCGCCTTCCTCTTGGGAGCAGCCTTCTTCTTAGCTGGCGCCTTCTTCGCGGTCGTCTTCCTTGTGGTCTTTCTCTTAGGGGTGGCCCTCTTCGTGACCATCCTCTCACCCCCTTCCGCTTTAGACGGCGGAGCCGTTTACGCGAGCAAAAGCGCAAACGTCGCCCTTTGGTCCTGGGAGCGCGCCGCGCCGCGTGAGAGATAGCGCCGCGGGCGGCCCGCCTTTCCCGTTAGCGATTTTCTTCCTAACTGCTCTCCTAAGCAATCGCCCTCTCCTTCACGTACTTCCTCTCAGCCGCCGCCGCGGCCTCGCTTCCCTCTTCTCGCGCGGGGACGCCCCTTCCCCCCTAGCCGCACCTCGTAAACCCGCAGGAACGACACGTCAAACAGCCCTCGGCGATCTCCAAGATGCCGGAGCACTCGGGGCACTGCGGGCCGACGTTGGCGAGCTCTTTTAACATACGCTCCCGCCGCATGGCCTCCAGCTCCTCCTGGACGGGCTCGGCGTCGAACAGGGGGGTCGTCTTCGCCCCCATATGGCGCTCGATAACGATGCCGATGGCGTCGGGGCAGCTCAGGATGGCTTCGCCGTTCTGCCACGTCGGCATCGGGCACCGGATCCCGCGAAGCTGCTTCACTATGGACTTGACCGTTACGCCGGCGCGAAGCGCGAGCGATATCAGGCGCGAGGAGGCCTCGGAATGGGACGAAATGCAGCCGCCGGACTTCCCCATCTTGGCGAAGACCTCGCACAGACCTTCCTCGTCCCAATTCAACGTCACGTAGAGGTTGCCGCAACCGGTGGCCACCTTCTCGGTTATGCCGTGGGTCACGTCGGGCCGGGGCCTGGGCGCCACCCCGACGGGGCGCGCGGGCGCGGCGACCGCGCGCTCCGCCCCCTCGTCGCCGGCGCGGCCCAGGTTCAACACCTGCACCGCGCGCGAGCCGTCGCGGTAGATGGTCACGCCCTTGCACCCCAATTCGTACGCCAGCTGGTACGCCCTCTCGACATCCTCGAAGGTAGCCGAGTTGGGGAAGTTGATCGTTTTGGAGACGGCGTTGTCGGTGTGCTTTTGAAAGGCGGCCTGGATGCGGACGTGCCACTCGGGCGAGACGTCGTGTGCGGTTACGAAAATACGTTTGAGCTCTTCGGGGACGTCGTCGCGCTTCTGGATCGACTCGCCGCGCGCGAGGCACTCGAACAGGTCCTCGCTCGCGATGCCCGCCGCCTCCGCGGCCTCCGCGAAGAGCGGGTTCACCTCGACGAGCCTGTCGTCGTCGAGGACGCGGCGGTAGAAACACAGCGCGAATATGGGCTCGATGCCGCTGGAGGAGCCGGCGATGATACTTATGGTGCCGGTGGGGGCGACGGTCGTCGTCGTGGCGTTGCGCAGGCGAGCACTCCCCGGGCGGTCGTAGATGCTGCCGCGGAAGTTGGGGAAGACGCCCCGCTCCTCGGCGAGGCGGGCCGAGGCCCGCTTCGACTCGAGGTCGATAAATTCCATAACCTGCTGCGCAACGTCCACGGCCTCCTCGGAATCGTACGCTATCCCCAACCTGACGAGGAGGTCCGCGAAGCCCATAACGCCGAGGCCTATTTTCCGGTTGGCTTTCGTATTTTCCTCGATCTTGGCGAGGGGGTACCGGTTGACGTCGATAACGTTATCGAGGAAGTGGACCGCGGTATGAACGGTCCGCGCGAGCCGCTCCCAATCGACGACCGTACGCCCTTTCTCCTCGCGCGCCATCAGCCCCAAGTTGACGGAACCGAGGTTGCACGATTCGTAGGGGAGGAGCGGTTGTTCGCCGCAGGGATTAGTAGACTCGATATCGCCGACGTGGGGCGTGGGGTTGCCGGCGTTGATGCGGTCGATGAAAATTATGCCGGGCTCGCCGTTGCCGTGGGCCATTTCGACGATCTTGTGAAAAACCCTCGCCGCGGGCAGCCGGCCCACCTCCTCGCCGGTCCGGGGATTGACGAGGGGGTAGGTATCCTCCGCGGCCAAGGAACGCATAAACGCGTCCGTCAGCGCGACCGAGATGTTGAAGTTGTTGAGGCGGTTCTCCTCGGCCTTGCAGGTAACGAAGTCCAATACGTCGGGGTGGTCGACGCGCAGGATGCCCATATTGGCGCCGCGCCGCGTCCCCCCCTGCTTGATGGCCTCGGTCGCCGCGTCGAAGACTTGCATGAAGGAGATGGGGCCGCTCGAGATGCCCTTGGTGGACATGACGACGTCGTTCTTGGGGCGGAGGCGCGAGAAGGAGAAGCCGGTACCGCCGCCGCTCTTGTGGATGAGCGCCGTATCCTTTATGGCCTCGAAGATGGAATCCATCGAATCCTCGACGGGCAACACGAAGCAAGCCGCAAGCTGGCCCAGCTCGCGCCCCGCGTTCATCAGCGTGGGCGAGTTAGGCAAAAACTCGCGCCGGGCCATAACGCCGAAGAAGTCACGCGCCACCGCCTCGAGCTGGGCCATGGGATTGTAAATGCGCTCCGCCTCCGCCACGGCCCACGCCACGCGCCAGAACATCTCGCGCGGCTCCTCGAGCGGGTTCCCCTCTTCGTCGCGGCGCAGGTAGCGGCGCTTTAAAACCTCGAGCGCGTTGCCCGTCAGCTCCACCGCGGGCTCTTCCCAATCGTCGCCCTCCGCCGGCGGCACGTTGCGCTCCCAGCCTACGTCCGCCTCTTTAACCTTCGTCCTGACGACGCTCTCCAACGCGTCGCGCCCGAAGTCGCCCAAGTCCTCGAGTTCGTCCAACGTCTCTATGATTATTTTTTCCGCTTGCGACCCGCGGACGCCCATTTCGTTCAAAAGGGCCCGGGCGCTAAGCCGCGCTCTCACGCGCGCCGACTTCCTTCCCGCTCCTACAACCATAACGTTGCTACTTCCTTTATCATGCGCGCCCTTCGGTTTGTTTGTCGGCGCCGTTAAAGCTCCAACGAATAAACCTCACAACAGATTACTACAAAGTAGCATAGTCTGCTTAAATCCCATATATCGTATGCTCATATATTTTACACCACAACATGTTGGGTGTCAAGTAAAAAATTTAGGCCGCAGTCGGCGCCGGCCGCATTTTTGGCCCCGACGCGCCGACCACTTTCCCCGGCCGCCCTAATTAATTGGGAATATAACAATTTGCACAAAACTTATAATAGCCGCCCGCCTTCCCGGCGCGCGCCGCCCTGCCGGTCGAACGCGCCACCCCATCCTTTACCGCGCGCCTTCGCCCGTTGACCCGAATTTGCAGCTTAAAAGCGCGCCGAATCTACGGCCCGCCGGCGGCCCCCCTCCTCGCCCTATCCCACTTCGCCTCGGCGTCGATGGCCAGCTCGAGCGAGCTCGGGTCCCCCGGCGGGGTACGAAGGCCCTCGACGTGGAGCGCCATGGCCTCCGCGGCCAACCGGCACCGCCCCGCCAACTCCTCGCCGCCGCCCGCTCGGGCCGCGAGGTCTTCGAAATCCTTTTGGAAACCCTCGAACGTCGCCGCGAGCTCTTCGTGCGGGGTGTTCGTCACGTCGTGGCCTTTCCGGTACGCGTCCACCTCCGCGGCCTTGGCCTCGAACGCGCCGCGCAGATCATCCGCCGGCGCCGCGGCCTCCGCCGCCTCGGCCGGCATCGCGGTCTCTTCCGCCGGCGCCGCCTCCTCCGCCTTTTTACCGCACCCTGCGCAGAGGATAAACGCGACGAAAGATAAAACCGGGCCTCTCGATTTTTGGAACTTGTTCACCTCGCACCTCCTGGGGTCGTTGGCTCGCGCATTTTTAACATAAAGGTTACCGCTTTACAAGACGCAAACGCCGCAACGCAAATTAAAACGTTACGCGCCCGAGATATTTGTTATAATACGGCAAGACGTGCGAGGAAGGAGGTCCGGGTTGATTCCGCGGAACATATTTCGCGAATACGACATCCGCGGCACCGTCGGCGACGAGTTGACCGACGACGCCGTTGGCGCCATAGGCCGCGGCATCGGAACGCACTTCGCGCGACGCGGGAAAAAAACGGCGCTCGTCTGCCGCGACAATCGTTCCTCGAGCGAAGGCTTCGCGGCGCTCGTGTCGGAGGGGTGCCGGGCATCGGGCGTCGACGTCGTCGACCTCGGCATGGCGCCGACGCCCGCTTTTTACTACGCGACGCGCCACTACGCGCCGGGCGAGGGCGGCGTCATGGTCACGGGCAGCCACAACCCGCCCCAGTTCAACGGCTTCAAGATAAGCTGCGGGGAAGGGACCATCTACGGCCGCGAGATCGGGCGCATCGCCGAGATCGTGGAGGAGGGCGACTTCGCGACGGGAAAAGGGTCCTACCGCAAACGCGACGTACTCGACGATTACCGCGGCGCGCTGTTGGCCCGCGTCGAAATCGCGCGTCCCGTGAAGGTCGTGGCCGACGCCGGCAACGGTACCGCGGGCCTCCTCGTACCGGACCTCTTAAGGGACGCCGGCTGCGAGGCGGAAGGGCTGTTCTACGAGCTGGACGGCACGTTCCCCAACCACTGGCCGGACCCGACGATTCCCGAGAACATGGAGGCGCTAATAGCGCGGGTCCGCGAGACGGGGGCCGCGGCCGGCGTAGCGTTCGACGGCGACGCGGACCGCATCGGCGCGGTCGACGACCGCGGCCGCATCATATGGGGTGATAAACTGCTGGCGCTCTACGCCGCGCCCGTGCTCGCGGCCCATCCCGGCGCCAAAATAATTTTCGAGGTAAAATGCTCGCAGGCGCTGGGCGAGGAAATCTTGGCGCGGGGGGGCACGCCCATAATGTGGAAGACGGGCCACTCGTTGATCGAGGCGAAAATGCGCGAAGAGGGCGCCCTGCTCGCGGGCGAGATGAGCGGCCACATATACTTCGCCGACCGCTACTTCGGCTACGACGACGCCCTCTACGCCGCGCTGCGCCTCGCCGAACTCATCGCAAACGCGGACGTGTCCCTCAGCGAAATGGCGGACCGGATCCCCGACCACTACGCCACGCCCGAAATCCGCGTGGACTGCCCCGACGACTTCAAGTTTCGCGCCGTCGAGGCGATAAAGAAGCGCTTCGCCGACCACGAGATAATCGACGTCGACGGCGCGCGTATCATCTTCGAGGAGGGCTGGGGCCTCGTCCGGGCCTCCAATACGCAACCCGCGCTCGTACTCCGTTTCGAGGCGAAAACGGAAGCGGCGCGGGACCGAATCCGGGCCGAGGTCGAAAACGCGGTCGCGGAAATATTGGCCTCGCCTTGAAAGGGCGGCGCCTGAAAATTTTTACTTGACAGGTCTTCTTATAACGTCTATTATATAAGGGAAGTTTGTCGCCGATTGGCAGGTCGTCGGCGGTTAGGATAGATTACTTAAACTAAGCAAAACACCTTAACGAAAGGGAGAAAGCACATGAGAAAACCGTTAACGTTATTGGCAGGCTTGGTAATTGTAGCTTGCTCCTTCGCGTCGGCGGAGACGGTAACCCTCGCCGGGACCGGGTCGCCGACCCCCACCGCGAAAGTCGTCTTGGATACGGCGACCGAGACGGTGATAACCTTCTCGCTAAGCGGCTTCGTACGTGAGAGGGAGACGGCCGAGGGCGTCGCGTACGACCGCATTAAGCTCGAGGGCCGGGGCACCACGGAAGAAATAGGATTCCCGGAACTCCCCGCGGTACACGAGACGGTAATGATCCCGGGCCACCGTAAGGCGCGCGTAGAAGTCGTCAAATGGGAAGAGGTAACGCTGGGCGGATACAAAATCTGGCCGTTCCAAACGCCGGCTACGGACATCGATTACGAGCTGCCGTTCGTCCGCAACGAAGGATATTACGCGGGTGCCGCCACGTACCCCGCCAAAAGGGTGGAACTCGGGACGCCGGCGATATTCCGCGATATTCGCGTGATCCCGCTGAGCCTGTACCCGTTCCGGTGGAACGCGGCTAGCGAGGAGCTCACGGTCGCGACGAAAATAACGGTCAAGTTCCGCTACTACGGCCAGGACGACGTCAACACGCTGAACGTCACCGGCTACCGCGACGCCGACTTCGAACCGCTCTACCGGTCAACGGTGATCAACTATAAACCCGGCCTACGCAGTGACGGCGGGGGCAACCTGGAGTACCCGGAAATACTCTTCATCTGCTACCCCGACTACAAAGACGAAGCGGAACCGCTGGCCGAATTCTACAATAAGATGGGTGTTTACACCGTAGTAGTTACTACGAACGAAACGGGGACGACCAAAGAAAGCATCAAGAACTACATCCAGCAGACCTATAACAAATCCTCGCCCGCGGTGCTCAAATACGTGCTGCTCGTGGGCGACATCGATTACGTAGCCGCGGGCTACTGGCCCGGCTATAGCATGGTAGCCGATTACTGGTACTCCTGCTTGACGGGGGGCCAACCGGACCCCTACCCGGACGTCAACGTGGGCCGCTTCAGCACCAAAGACGCGGCCAAGGTTACGTACTTCGTCGATAAAACCATCAAATATCAGAAAGACCCGGACCTGAGCAACGACTGGCTCAACAATGCGATGCTCTGCGCCCACTACCAAGGTTCCCCCGGCAAATACGAAGGCTGCTGCGAAGAGGTCGCGTCCTACCCTTACTCTAAATTCAAACCTAACTTCATAAAAATATACGGCTCGCAAGGGAAACGGAATACGGACGTCAGCAATACCATAAACGCCGGCGTGAATATCGCCTCCTACCGCGGCCACGGTAGCGCGACCGCTTGGACCGGTTGGAATTATTACAACGAATATTACACCACGGGTTACGTGCACGGCCTCGCCAACGGCGACAAGACGTCCGTCTGGCTCAACATCTGCTGCCTGAACGGCAACTTCGCCTACGGCGCGGAGTGCTTCATCGAATCGAACCTGAACGCCACGGGCAAGGCCGGCGTGGCTTCCAACAGCGCCTCCGACCCCTCCTATACGATCCCCAACCACGACTACATGAAAGAGATGTACAAAGCCATCTACGACCAGGGCATACTGAACGTCGGCCGCGTCTCGAACTACGGCAACACGAGGCTCATCCAGATTTACGGGCCGTACAGCGTTTACATGAAGAACGTTTACATGTATATGTGGAACGGCGACCCGTTCACCAAGATCTGGATGAAAAAGCCGGAACTACAGTTGAAGGCCATACACGAGACGAAGTTCACGCCGGGCCCGGGTCGCGTTTTCCTGGTTCAGGTCAGCGACGGCACGCGGGGGCCGGTAGAGGGCGCGCTCGTAGGGCTTTACAAGAAAGACGACATATACTGCGCCGGCAAGACCAACAGCGAAGGCAAAACCGACCTCATCCCCATCCCGAAAGTAGGCACGGGCGGAACGATGTACGTCACGGTCACGAAAGACGGCTACCTCAGCTATTGGGGCGAATGCACGGTTGAGCCTACGCAGGACGTCAAGATAACGAACTTCGCAGCTCGCAGAGCCGAGGGCGGCGTACGGCTTTCGTGGAGCGCGCAGCACGACGGCGAGCTCGTCGGCTTCAACCTCCATCGTCTCGAAGTTCGCGAGGAGGCGAGCGTAGACTCCTTCGCCGGCGGCGGCGTCGCCGCGGCCGAGGAAGCGTCGTGGGTAAAAATTAACGACGAGTTGATCGTGGGCCGCGGGCCGTACGAATATATAGACGGCGTCGACGAAGGCAAGTATCGCTATAAATTGGAAGCGGTCACGCGGGGCGACCCGATAATGGTCGGGCCCATCAGCATCGACGTCAAAGTGGCCCCGAAGGCGTTCGTCCTGACCCAGAATTATCCGAACCCGGCTAACGTATCGACCAACATCAGCTTCGGCCTCCCCGTAACCACCGACAATATTAAATTAAACGTCTACGACCTCGCCGGCCGCCAAATCAAAACGTTCGACGTGGGGACGCGTTCACCCGGCGTCGAAACGATAACCTGGGACCTCACCGACAACGCCGGGCGACACGTCCCCGCGGGCGTCTACATCTACCGCCTCGACACGCCGAAATTCTCCGCGACGAAGCGTATGGTCGTCGTACGCTAGTAGAACCCACACCTAAACAAAAAGCCCCGGCTTCCGCCGGGGCTTTTCATTCACCCTGCTCCGAACCTTACGCCGCGAGCGCCGGGTTCGGCGGCGCGGCGAGCCGCCTGCTCTTGGCGACGACGCCGCCCCCCACGACCGTCAGGGCCGGCCACCCCTGCGCCTCGAAGGCCGCGAAGGGCGTATTCTTGCCGCGGGAGAAAAACGTCGTCGCGTTTACGGGCGCCACCTTTTCCACGTCGAGCACCACGACGTCCGCGGGCGCCCCCACCGCAAGCGTTCCCCCCGGCATACCGAAAACCCTAGCCGGGCCCGTCGACACGAGGCGAACGAAGTCTCGCGGAGACATGCCCCCGCCGGATACCAACGAAGTGTAGCTGAGCGCAAGGTAGCTCTCGATTCCGGAAATGCCGAACGCGGCGTCGTTAAACTCCACGTCCTTATCCACGATGGACAGCGGCTCGTGATGCGAGGCGACGGCGTCTATCGTCCCGTCGGCCAAACCCTCCTTGACCGCGGCGACGTCCCGCTCGCCGCGCAGGGGCGGCGAGACCTTGGCGAACGTGTTGTAACCCCCCACCGCCCGCTCCGTCAGCAGGAAGTAGGGGGGCGAGGTGTCGCACGTGACCTTAATGCCGTCCGCCTTGGCCCGGCGGACCAGCTCCACCGAGCCGGCGACCGTGACCGGCGAGATGTGCGCGTGCCACCGCGTCATGCGCGCCAATATTATATCGCGGATGACCATAACCTCTTCCGCGGACCACGGGACGCCCTTCAGGCCGAGGGTCGTGGAGACGAAACCCTCGTTCATCACGCCGCCCGCGGCGAGCGACTCGTCCTGCGGAAAAGATATCACCGGGACGCCGAAACTCCGCGCGTACTCGAGGCCGCGGCGCATAACCTGCGAGTTCATCACCGCGCGGTCGTCGCCCAACGCGACCGCGCCGCCCGTAACGAGGTCGCCCACGTCGGTTAGCGTTTCGCCCCCGAGGCCACGCGTCAACGCCGCCACCGGCTTGAGGCGAACCAAACCCTCCCGCCGGTTCTTGCTGAGCAGGAACTCGGCGAGGGTGATATTATCCAACGGCAAGTCGGCGCAGGGACGGCAAACCGCGGTCGTGACGCCGCCGGCCGCGGCCGCGCGCGACAAACTCGCCACCGTCTCCCGGTCCGCGCGCCCGGGCTCCGACAAATGCACGTGGAGGTCGACGGCGCCGGGCATCACCCACTTACCCGTCGCGTCGTAGACGACCGTACCTTTGGGCGGCCGCAAATTCGCCTCGCTCGCGGCTACCACGCCGTCCGCGAGCAATAGGTCGCAGACCCGGTCCACGTCCTGGGATGGGTCGATGACGCGGCCGTTTTTTATGAGCAACTTCATTCGCGCTCGCCGGCCAGGAGGTAGAGCACGGCCATACGGGCCGCGATGCCGTTCGTCACCTGTTGGACCATAAGGGGGAACGCGTAGTCCGCCACCTCCGGGGAAATCTCGACGCCGCGGTTCATCGAGCCCGAGTGCAACACCAACGCGTCCTCCGCGGCCAACGCCAGCCGCCGCGGCGTCAAGCAGTAGAAGCGGGCGTACTCCCGGAGCGAAGGGATCTGGAGACGATTGGCGTCCGTAATCTCTACGCGGGAGAGCAGGATTACGTCGGCGCCGGCGATGCCGTCCTCGACGCGCGTGGCCACGCGCACGCCGAACTGCTCGATACCGGGCGGCATGAGCGTAGACGGCCCGACGAGCGTCACCTCGGCGCCCATCTTCTTTAGGCCGTAGATGTTCGATATGGTTACGGGGCTCCGCGGGTGGTCGCCCAAAATCGCGACCCCGAGCCCCTCGAAGCGCTTCTTATGCTCCCATATCGTAAAGAGGTCCACCAACGTTTGCGTGGGATGCTCGTGGGGGCCGTCGCCGGCGTTGATGACGGAACACTGAACCTGCCGTGCGAGCTGGTGCGCCGCGCCGGCCATGGAGTGGCGCACCACGAGGAAGTCGACCTGCATGGCCTCGACGGTCTTGGCGGTATCGGTCAGGGTCTCGCCGGTGGCGGCCGAGGAAGTCGCCGCGGTGATATTGATGAAATCCGCGGAGAGGCGCTTGGCCGCCAACTCGAACGAGATGCGCGTCCTGGTGGACGGCTCGTAGAATAGATTGGCTACCGTCCTGCCGCGGAGGGCGGGTACTTTCTTAACGGGCCGCGCGGCCACCGTCGCGAAGTTGGCGGCGGTGTCCAGTATGACGCGGAGTTCGCCCTCGCTCAGCGACTGTATGCCCAAAAGGTCTTTCGATTGCAGCGCCACGTTTGCCCCTAAAAAACGCCGGCCTTAACGTCGGCCGGCGCCGCAGAGATACGTTATCACGCGGTCGCCTTCGTCGCCGTAGACGACCTCTATAATACGCTCGCGCCCCACGTCCAATCGCTTCCCCACGAAGTTGGGTTGGATGGGGAGCTCCCGGCCGCCGCGGTCGATGAGGACCGCCAGCTCTATGCGCCGCGGCCTCCCCAGGTCCATCAGGTTATCGATGGCCGCGCGCACGGTCCGGCCCGTGAAGATCACGTCGTCAACGAGCACCACCGTCATGCCGGCGACGTCGAACGCGATGTCGGTCGAACGCACGATCGGCGCCGGCCCGATCTGCGAGAGGTCGTCGCGGTAGAGGGTTATGTCGACGGTCCCGGTGCCGGCCGGCCTCTCGCCCAATTGCTCGAGGGCGGCGATGAGCCGTTCGGCGAGGGGCACGCCGCCCGTATGTATGCCGACCAAGGCCAGCTCGTCCGCGCCGGCGTTCTCCTCGATAATTTCGCTCGCTATCCGCGTAATGGCGTGCGCCGTGTCCGCGGCGGAAAGGATTTCTTTAACGTCGCTCTTTTCTTCAATCATCAACGACCTCTTGCGGACGCCTAAAAAACCCCGCACCCGAAACACTTACGTTTTCGATTCCGGCGACGACGTTCCCCATGCGTCAACCTCTCCACGTCAACTCAATAAAACACCTACACGCTGGTCGCGCAAAAATTACCACCCGACGCCCCATATTTCAAGGTAAAAAAATCCCCCCGGCGCCGGAATGCCGTCATCTCTGCGACCTCCTTTCCGCGACGCGCGCGATCCACCTCGCAACCGGCCGGTCGCCCCGCCCCAAATCCGCTTGCACCTTGGCCTCGCGCCAACTCCCACCTATGACGTCGACGCCCCGCGCGCGGGCCTTGATCGTGCGGAGCCGCACGCGATATTCGGGCCGCGTTATCAAAGGGGCGCTAGCGAAAGCCGTCCCCGGCTTGGGCACGAGCGGATTAACGCGCGCCTCGAAGGTAAGGTTTTTAAAACGGCGTTTCAAACCGGCAAGCTCGTCGCCGACGGCCGCGACGTCGCCCTCGGCCTCGCCCGGGCCGCCGACGATATAATATAATTTAATTTTATTCAACCCCGCCTCGGCCGCGACCCCGAGGCACTCGGCCAATCGCCCGGGCGCCAACGGCTTCCCGAGGCGCGCGCGCATCTCGGCCGTCGCCGCCTCCGGCGCCAGCGCGACGCTCCGCTGGCCGGAAGCGCCGAGGGCCCTCAACACCGCGGGCGTATTGGGAGCCGCGAGCGCGAGGGAGCTGACGCTGAGCAGCATGCCCCGCTCGACGATGCCCTCCGCCAGCGCCACGACGTAGCCATAGTCTGCCAACGCCGCACCCACGAGGCCAACCTTACCGACATTAGCCTCGGCCTCGTCGACCGCCGGCCACAACGACGACAAAGCGCGTGTCCGAGGCGGCGAGCTTACGACGCCCGTTTGGCAAAACGAACACGCCCGGCCGCAGCCGCGGATGGGCTCAAGCAAGAGCAACCTCCCGAACTCGCCGTACGGCGTCGCAAGCCAGGAGCCGCCGCGATACGGCGTGAGGTCCATCAGGTGGGACGCCTTTACTTCCGCCGGCGCGCCTTCCTCCGGCACGACGGCCGGCCGCGACCCCGGCGCGCCGTACAGAACGCGGTACAACGTCGGTACGTAGACGCCGGGTATCGCCGCCAAACGTCGCAACGTCTCCTTGCGGGGTGCGCCCCAACATTCGGAAAATACGTCCAGGACCGCGGGCAGCGATTCTTCCGCGTCGCCCAATACGACGGCGTCGGCAAAGGGCGCAAGTGGTTCCGGATTGGCGGTAACGGCCGGGCCGCCGAGGATGACGAAGGGGTCGTACTCGCCGCGCTCGGCCGCCCACGGCCGGACGCCGCCCCCCGCCAACATTCCGTATACGCGTACGTAGTCGGGCTCGTAATAAACGGAGAAGGCCACGACGTCGACTTCGGCCAGCGGCGTCCCGTACTCCAATCCCCGCGGGTCGTCGACGAAACCTTTGGGCGGCTTCCCCTTATAGTTTGCGAAGAAACGCTCCGCGCGGAACGCCGGATGGCCCGCAAACGCGCCCCAAACGAGTTGGTAACCGAGGCTCGCCATCCCGACGCGGTAGCTGTTCGGGTAGCACGCCGCGGCCTTGAGGTCGCCGTCGCCGCCCGGCTCGGGCGCCGCCAAAGCCACCTCCGCGGCCAGGAGGTCCCGCCGCCGCCCGTTCCTATTTTTTTTCGGCATAACCACGGACGTAACAAAAGGCGCCGCGGCGCCTCGACGATGGTGCGGGCGAAGGTCCGCTCGCCGCTAGTGATTTAACTTTTCGCAAAAAACCTCCTCCGGATTTGGGGCACACGGTTCCGTCTCGAGCTGGAGCGTAGTGTGGTGGATTTTGAACCTGTCCGCGAGCGTAGCTTCCGCGGCCCGGCGCGTCTCGTCGCTCATCCCCTCGCACACGACGACGTGGGCCGAAAGGTTCGTTACGTGAGAACAAAGCGCCCACACGTGGAGGTCGTGGACGGACGTTACGCCCTCGAGCGCGGTCAACGCCTCGGCGATTTCCGCGGGCTTGACGCCGGGAGGCGTGCCCTCGAAAAGGATCCGCGCCGCGTCCCTCACGAGCCGCCCCGCGCCCCAGAAAAGGAGTGAGCCGATCCCCAGGGCCAATATGGGGTCGACGGAGTACCAACCGGTAGCGATAACGACCAGCGCGCCGACGACGACCGCTATCGAGGCCAACGCGTCGCCGAGCACGTGGAGGAAAGCGCCCCGTAGATTTATGTCCGAGGCCGCGTGCCGCCGGAGCGAAAGGGCCACCGCGGCGTTCGCGACTAAGCCGACGGTCGCTATTATTAGCAGGCCCACGCCCTTGACCGGCGTCGGCTCGAGCAGGCGGCGGATGCCTTCGACGAATATGAAGGCCGCGACGGCGACCAGCGCGGCGCCGTTTATCAAGGCCGCGAAGACCTCGGCGCGGTGCCAACCGTACGTCCGCCGCCCGTCCGCGGGGCGGCGCGCGAGGAGCAGCGCGCACAACGATAGACCCAACGCGAACACGTCCATGAAGACGTGCGCCGCGTCGGAGATTAACGCGAGGCTCCCCGACCATATGCCGCCGACGACCTCGCCGACCAAGATTACGGCGGTGACGGATACGGCGACGACGAGGCGCCGCGCCGGCCGCCCCGAGGTCAACTCGGACGAACTATTATTATGCTTTTTTGGCCCGGACAAAACGTCAGCGTTTTTTTCCGGTGTCGAGATAGTCGCAATCCTTGCTCGCGCAGTACTTGCCCTTCTTCCCCTTCAAAAGATACGGCGCGCCGCAGGACGGGCACTCTTCTTTGACCGGGAGCGCCGCGGCCGTAAATTCGCAATCGGGGTAATTCTCGCAGCCGTAAAACCGCCGGCCGCCCTTGCCGCGCCGCTGGACGAGCTGGCCGCCGCACCGGGGGCATTCGGCGTCCACCTTCTTGCGGATGGGCCTGGTATTCTTACAATCGGGATAGTTCTCGCAAGCGAGGAATTCGCCGTAGCGGCCCCGCTTGACGACCATCGCGCCGCCGCATTTCTCGCACGTCTCGCCCGTCGCCTCGGGCTCGAGCGCGACCACCTTGCCGTTCTCGTCGCGCGCGAAATCCTTCGTTTCGCTACAGTCGGGGTAGTTCTCACAACGCAGGTACTTTCCGAACCGGCCCCACTTGACCTCCATGACGCCGCCGCACGCGGGGCACACGACGTCGGTCCGCTCCGAGGCCCGGTCCCGGACGGCGTCCATCACCTCTTCCGCTTGCGCGAGGTCCGCGGCGAAGGGGCCGTAGAATTCGCCCAGGACCGCGTCCCATTCGGCGCGCCCCTCCTCCACGTCGTCGAGGCGCGACTCCATCTGCGCCGTAAATTTCACGTTGAAAATATCCGGGAAAGACGCGACGAGCAAGGCGTTCACCAACTTGCCGAGTTCGGTCGGATAGAAGGTTCGGCGGCGCCGCTCGACGTACTTGCGCTCGATGACAGTCGCGACGATGGGCGCGTACGTACTCGGGCGGCCGATGCCGTACTCCTCCAACGCCTGCACGAGGGACGCGTCGTTATAGCGGGAAGGCGGCTTAGTGAAATGTTGCTCGGGCGTTACGCTCGCCAACGTAACCGCCTCGCCGACGGAGAGTTCCGGCAGGCGCGTCTCGGCCTCGTCGGGCCGCGGCGTAACTTTCAAGAATCCGGGGAACTTGAGGGCTTGCGCCGACGCGCGGAAGAGGTATCCGCCGCCCTCGAGCGCCGCCGAGGCGGTATCGTAGACGGCGTCCGCCATCTGCGAAGCCAGGAACGTGCGGTAGACTAAGCCGTAAAGTTTGAACTGGTCGGCGGTAAGGTGGACCTTCATCTCCTCGGGGGTCCGGGCGACGTCGGTGGGGCGTACGGCCTCGTGGGCCTCCTCGGCCCCGCGCCGCGAGCGGTAGAACCGCGGCTTGGGCGGGAGGTAATCCGCGCCGAACCGTTTTTTAATAAACCCGCGGCAAGCCGACACGGCCGACGCGGCGACGCGCACCGAGTCCGTACGCATGTAAGTTATAAGGCCTACGCGCTCGCCGCCCCCTACGTCGACGCCCTCGTAAAGGGTTTGGGCCACGGCCATGGTCTTCTTGCCCGCGAACCCGAATTGCCTCGCCGCGGCCTGCTGCAACTTGCTCGTCGTGAACGGCGGCGGCGGCGAACGGCGCTTTTCGGCGCGTTCGAAAGCGGCGACGACGAAGCGCTGGCGCAGGATCTTGTCGCGCTCGGCCGAGGCCTCTTGTTCGCTCGCAAGGCGCCGGCCGTACTTATCCAACCGCCCCGGGGCCATTAACGTCTCGCCGTCTATGGCCGCGAGCGACGCGGCGAAACGCTCGCCCGTCGCGGCGACGCACTCCGCGTTTATGGTCCAATACTCCTCGGCGACGAAGTTTTCGATTTCTTCCTCGCGCTCGCATATCAACCGCACGGCCACCGACTGGACCCGGCCCGCGGAGAGACCCGTAGTTACTTTTTTCCAAAGAATGGGGCTAACCTGATACCCGACGAGGCGGTCGAGTATGCGGCGCGCCTGTTGGGCGGCGACGAGGCGGAGGTCGAGGTCGCGGGGCTCGACCACCGCGGCCCTTATCGCCTCGCGCGTAATCTCGTTGAAAGAGATGCGGCGCGCGCGGTGGCCGTCCAAATGTTGCGAGAGGTGGTAGGCGATGGCTTCGCCTTCGCGGTCGGGGTCCGTGGCCAGGTAGACGGCCTCGACGCCCGCCGCGGCCTTGGCCAAGCCATTCAACACCTTCTCCTGCGACGGCGTAGCGACGAACGTGGGCGTAAAGCCTTCCGAGACGGCGACGCCGAGCTCGGACTTCGGCAGGTCCATCACGTGGCCCTGGCAAGACCTCACGACGTATTCCCTGCCGAGGAACCTGGAGATGGTCTTAACCTTGGCGGCCGATTCGACGATTACCAGCTTCTTGGCCATTTTAGCTCGTCATAGGTAGATGCGGCGGTAACTGTTGCCGGGGAGTTTCTCCACCAGGCCCACGATCTCGAGGGCCAAGAGCGCGGCCGCGGCTCGAGCCGGGTCCCAACCCGCGCGCGCGGCGAGCTCGTCCGCGGTGAGCGGTTCGCCGGCGACGTGCTTCAAAAGCTCCTGCTCGTCCGCGCCCAACGACTCGAGCGCCACGGACGGCGCCGCAAACGGGCGTCGCGCCCCCGCCTCATATTGGGGCGCGATTTCCTCCAGGATTTCCTGGGCCGAGCCGACCGGCTTCGCGCCGCCGGCGATCAGTCGACGGCAGCCGTCGCTGGAAGGCGAGAAAATGCTCCCCGGCACGGCGAAGACCTCGCGGCCCTGGTCCGCGGCGTGAGTCGCGGTAATGAGGGCGCCGCTCCCCTCACCGGCCTCCACCACCAAAACGCCCGCGGCGAGGCCGCTGATTATTCTATTGCGGCGGGGGAAGTTTTGCGCTTCCGGGCGGGCCGACGGCGAAAACTCCGAGAAGACGACGCCGCTCGCGCATATATCCAGATATAAACTTTTGTTCTCCGGCGGGTAAACGACGTCGGCGCCGCAACCCAGAACGGCGACCGTAACGCCGCCCACTTTGAGCGCCGCGCGGTGGGCGCAGGCGTCTATGCCGCGCGCCATCCCGCTTACGACGGCCGCGCCGGCCTCCGCCAACGGCTCGCATATGTAGGCCGTCGCGCGCTCGCCGTAGTCGCTTGGGCGCCTGGTCCCGACGGCGGCCAGGGCCAAAGCCGGCAACCGGTCCAGAGCGCCTTTGTAATACAATACCGGCGGCGGGTCGTAGATGGCGGCGAGCGGTTCCGGGTAATCGTCGTCGCCCCACAAGAGCAAGTTTAAACCCAGCTCTTCCGCGCGCGCCATCTCCTCGTCCACGTGTTTCCACGCGTCGAAAGAAATTATAGCCCGGGCTCTCTCGCCGCCGATGCCTTCGAGCGCGGCGAGGTCGTCGAAATTTTTCGCGAAGACGTCGGCCGGCCCGCCGAAGGCCTCGAGCAAACGTTGGAAATACACGCTGCCGATTCCCGGAACGCGGGCCAGGGCCAGCGAGGCCCGAACGTGCTCTTTTCGGTTCGGCTCCACTTAGGGCGGATTTTATTGAAGGCCGCGGTAACTGTCAAGATAAAATTAACGAAACGTATCCGCTTGACCGCGACCGCGCCGTATGTTATTCGTTCTCAGGTAATGATAGATTATATCAAAGTCTTGTTCCTCGCCGCCGCTTTGGCCGCGCTTCCGGCGGCGTTCGCGCAGGAGGAAGAAACCCAGGAAGAACCGACCGAGGCTCTAGCCTACCTCCCGGCGTCGGTTTACCCGGCGATATACATCTACGGAGGGGCGGCGCGAGGACCCTCCTTCGACGCCGCGGACGACATTACGGGGAGGGCCGCCGCGGTGCACGCGGGCGGGCCGCTCGACGACGTCGGGACCATGTCCGCCTTCGGCGTGACCTTCGACTTTTATATATTCAAACGCTTCGCGACCTCCCTCATATTAACACACGAAATAGCCCCCCGCCGCAAGGCCACCTTAGCATACGACTTCGCCTCCTTTCCCAAAATCTCCCGCCTCATCACGGAACCGGTGATGATAGAGGAACAGCTCGAGTACAAGTTTCAAAACATAGATTATAAAATCGCGGTCAAGTACGTTTTTTTTCCGGACTGGCGCGCAACGCCCTACGCGGCCGCCGGCCTCGGCGGCAACTCGACGTTGATCGAGCTCCGGGACCAGGTGTCGAACGCGTTGATCCAAAAAGCGCTGAACGGCGCGCTACTGACAAACGGCTCCTTTCAACAGTTCTCGTTCGACTGGGCGCTGTACGCGGGCGTACAACTCAACCTGGGCGACTCGCTGTTCTTCGTCGCGGAATACGTCCGCGACCGGCAATTCCGCGAGCATACCTTCGCCGGCTACAGATACCGGACCAATCTGGAAGGTTTGTACGCGGGCGGCGGGTGGCGCTTTCTTTAGCAGGACAAGGCCGGCGCGCGCCGAATAATCGTCCTTGCAAGGGAATATAAAATAAAGTATAATCTTTATGAAAAAGGTCATAATTGGCCTTAGGCGACGCGAGAAGTGCTACAAGCGGCATCCGGGATTTTAGGGTAATTATGGGCAGACGGATATTATCGCTGTTAGTTACGGCCGCCGCGGCGTCGTTCCTCTCTTGCGGCGGAGACACGACGACGGCGCCGACGCCGGCCTTGGGCTTGTGGACCGTCTACGCGCCGCCGTACAAGGGGGCGTGGACCCACTGCGACGTCCAACAAGACGGCACCCTCTGGGCGACGGTTCTCTTGGCGGACTCGAGCCGGGCGGCAATCGCCCAACATAAAGGCAAGGACTGGGCGATAGACGAGTTCGAGGCCGCGATAACGGAGGCGCTGAACGACATCCTTATGTTCGACGACGGCCGCGGCTGGGCGTGCGGCCGCGGCGGCGCGCTCCTCGAGCGTCGGGACGGCAAATGGCGCCTGACGCGGCTCTACAACGACCTCGAGTATATCCACCTCGCCGGCGTCGACCCCTCCCACGTATGGGTTACCGCCATCTCGCGCCCGTACGGCGTCCCGGCCATCTTTTTCTACGACGGGACGGAATGGCGGGAAGCGGCGAAGCCCGGCGACTACACCAGTTACGGCCCCATATATATGACGGGCCCGGAAGCCGGCCTTATGGTCGCGCGGCGGCGCCTCGGCGACGAGGTCTTGAGCCTCCGGGGCTCGAGCTGGCAGCCGGCCTTCACTTTCGACGAAAGGCTTCATTTCTACGACATAACGGGCGCCGGCTCCGCGAGCTACGCGGCCGGCGAACGCCGGCTGGGCCCGGAGCGGCTTGGGCGGGTTTACCAATTGACGCCGGAAATCAAAAACATAACGCCGGAGATATTAACGGCCGAGGAATACTACTTTCGCGCGTGCCACGCGGACGACCGCGGCGGCCTTTGGGTCACCGCGGCGCCGTACGGCCGAAGAGACGGCAATTATAAAATAATATATTGGAACGGCGAGCTGTGGCGCGAGGCCGCCGTCGCGAACGACACCCGCGCCGTCGCCCGGTTCTTCGACGTCGAATTCGTCGGCGGCGACGGCTGGGCCGTGGGAGGCACGACGTTCGCGCGATACCGTCGACCCTAAAATTCAAGGCCGGCCTTGAGGCCGGCTTTTTTATTTCGAATAATCCTCCTCGATATGTTTTATCTTGTCCATACGCCGGGCGTGGCGGCCGCCCTCGAACTCGGTCGCGAGCCAGACTTCCAGCATCCTGCGCGCGAACTGAAAGCCGGTCTGGTCGCCGGAGAGGACGAGGACGTTGGCGTCGTTGTGGGCCCGCGTCAGGCGCGCCATATACACGGTCCAACATAGCGCCGCGCGGACCCCGGGGACCTTGTTGGCCGCCATGGACATGCCGATGCCCGTGGCGCAAACGAGAACGCCGCGGTCCGCCTCGCCCCGCGCCACCGCCTCCGCCGCGGCCCGGCCGAAGTCCACGTAGTCGCAGGACTCCTCGCGGTCGGTCCCGAAATCGACGACCTCGTGCCCCAGCTCCGCGGCGGCTCCCTTCAAATACTCCTTCAACGGGTAGCCCCGGTGGTCGGCGGCGAAAGCCAACTTCATACCTTCATACCCCGCTTCTCGGCCTCCGCCGCGTAGCGCGCCTTCATCTGGGCGTAGAGCGGGAAGCGCTCGCACAACTCCCCGACCTCGGCGCGGACCTCCGCGACGACGGCGTCGTCCTCTATGTTCTTGAGGACGCGAGCGATCATGTCGCCGATGGCCTCCATCTCGGGCTCCTTCATGCCGCGCGTCGTCAGCGCCGGCGTCCCGATGCGGACGCCCGAAGTTACGAACGGCTTCTGCGGGTCGAAGGGGATGGTATTCTTATTCACGGTAATGCCGGCCTCCTCGAGGCGCTTCTCCGCCACCTTGCCCGTCAACCCGAAAGGCCTCAGGTCCACGAGCATGAGGTGCGTGTCGGTCCCGCCGGAGACGATGCGGAGGCCGTTTTCGGCGAGGCGCGCGGCGAGCGTCGCGGCGTTCGCGACGATCTGCTTCTGGTATTCTTTGAACTCGGGCTTCAACGCCTCGGCGAGGCAAACCGCCTTGGCCGCGATCACGTGCATCAGCGGGCCGCCCTGGATGCCGGGGAAGACGACGCGGTCGAGGTCCTTCGCGAGTTCCTCGTTGCACATGATCATCCCGGCTCGAGGGCCGCGCAGCGTCTTGTGGGTGGTGGTGGTCACGTACTCGGCGATGCCGATGGGCGTGGGGTGCAGGCCGGTAGCGACGAGGCCGGCGATGTGGGCGATGTCGGCGACGAGGACCGCCTCCACCTCGTCGCATATCTCGCGGAACCTGGTGAAATCGAGGACGCGGGGATAGGCGCTCGCGCCGACCATTACCAACTTCGGTTTGTGCTCGTGCGCCAGCTTCCTGAGCGCGTCGAAGTCCACGGTCTCGTCGTCCTCGCGCACGCCGTACTGGACGACGTTGAAGTACTTGCCGGAGAAGTTTATGGGGTGGCCGTGGCTCAGGTGGCCGCCGTGGCTAAGGTTCATGCCGAGCATGGTGTCGCCCGGCTCCATCACCGTGAAGTAGACCGCCATGTTGGCCTGCGTCCCGGAATGGGGCTGCGCGTTCACGTGCTCCGCGCCGAAGAGCTTCTTGGCGCGTTCGATGGCGAGCGACTCGCCGACGTCCACGTATTGGCAGCCGCCGTAGTAGCGGCGCCCGGGGTACCCCTCGGCGTACTTGTTCGTCATCACCGAGCCCACGGCCTCCAGGACCGCCTCGCTAACGAAATTCTCGCTCGCGATAAGCTCGAGCGTCTCGCTCTGGCGGCGAATCTCGCCGAGGACGGCGGCGGCCACGTCCGCGTCGACTTCCCATAGATGGCTCATTATAAACCTCCGAAAGCTCGTCCCCGTAAAAATACCACCGCGGTCGGCTCAAGTCAATTATAATCCAAGTTCAGGGCCGACTGCGCCTCACTCGCGACCGCGGTAAAAAATTAAAAACGCGCGCCGTGGCTTTTTCGGCTTGATTTTAACACGGCCAGGGGTTATAATAAATCGTAAGGGGGCCACGAAATGAGAAAGTTAACGCTAATTGTACTAGCGGCCTCGCTGGCGGCCGCGGCGTCGTGGTGCGACACGAAGGACACGACCCGTTTTAATTTCCTCCTCATCGAACCCGGCGTCCGACCGGGCGGCTTCGGCAAGGCGTTCACCGGCCTGGCCGACGACGTCAACGCGTCTTTCTATAACCCGGGCGGCCTTGCCCTCCAGGAGAAAAACGGCATCAGCGTCATGCACGAGCCGCGCGGAACGGGCGAACTTAAAGATATGTTCTACGACTACGTCGCGTTTTCGTACGGCATGGGTAAATACGGAAGGCTTTCCGCGGACATAATATACAACGACGCCGGTAAAATGGACGCCACAGATACAACAGGCCGGGTTTATGGGGTTATACATAGTTATATGGCCGCCCCGTCGCTCTACTGGAGTTACCCGGTCCGGGCGGACCTCGGCGTCGGCGCCGGCGTCACGTACGCGTACGAACACCTCACGGACCAACCCGGCGGCGTCGACCAGCAGATATTATTTAACGGCGGCGTCCTCTACAAAACGCCCCTCAAAGGACTCAGCGGCGGCCTCGCTTTCACCAACGTCGGCACGAACAAGACGGGTACGCGGCGGGACAAGGAGAAACGAGAAATCGAGGTAAGTTGGCCGCCGCCGCGGGCCGTGCGGCTGGGCCTCGGCTACAGGCTCCTCTCGAACGAATTAAACGACCTAACGTTCGCCGCGGACGCGTCGAAGTTATTGATGAACTTCAAAGAGCACCTCGACGACGAGCTCGGCCAGGCGGTCTACTCCGGCGGCGCGGAATACGTGTACGCCAAGATGGTAGCAGTCCGCGCCGGGTATTACCGCGACAAGTGGGGCGTGATCACGGGCTTGACGCTCGGCTTCGGCTTCGCCTACAAGGGTATTAGCTTCGACTATGCGCGCGTACCGGAGGGCCAGCTCTTCAAGGACCGGCACCGCTTCGCCGTCGGCTACGTCTTCTAAAAAACGAACACACGAAACGCGTGGCTCGCCTGGCACCAGGGAACGCGGAGAAGAAGCAAGCCGTCGTCACGATAATCGTGGCGGCGGCTTTGGCGTCGTCGGCCGCGGCGGTAACCGTAGGCGGGGGCGACCGGCCTCAGGTGCCCGCGGGGCTAAGGGCCGTCGGGGCGGTCGGCGAGGGCGGGCGCGGCGACGGCCAGTTCAACGAGCCCACGGACGTCGCCCTCGACGCCGCGGGGAGGCTGTACGTCGTCGACAGCCGGAACGTGCGGGTCCAGCGGTTCTTCCCCCGCGGCGACTTCGACACCTCCTTCGGCCGCTTCGGGTGGGAGGGCGAAGGGCTCGTATCGCCGCGCGGCATCGCCATCGACCAGGAACTATACGTATACGTGAGCGACCGCGAGCGCGGCGTAATACACCAGTACGACATCTACGGTAAATACCTGAAGACGTACGGCCAGACGAAAAAGGTGGCGACGCAATTCGAACAGCCGGCGGGGTTGGCGGTGGACAACCTGGGGAACCTGTGGGTCGCGGACGCGGGCAATCACAAGGTGAAGAGGCTCAACGCGCTGGGGGAAGTTACGCTCGAGGTGGGTTATTACGGAACGGACCTGGGGAAACTAAACCTTCCCGCGGCGGTGGCCGTGGATAAGACGGGCAGCCTCGTCGTCGCGGACGCGGGCAACTCCCGGCTCCAGTTCTTCGACCGCTTCGGCAACGCGGTGAACGCGCTCCGCCAAACGGACGGCGCCGCGTTGCGAAGCCCCTTCGCGGTGTGCCTCGACCGATTCGGCAATATATTCGTATCCGACACGGGCAACGACCGCGTCGCGGTTTTCGACGCCGACGGCCGGTTCCTTTTCGCCTACGGGAAATTCGGCCGGGGCGAAAAAAATTTTAACCACCCCGGCGGCCTAGCCTTCGGCTCGGACCGCAAATTGTATGTAGCGGATACGTACAATAACGTAATAAAAGTATTGGAAGTGGAATACCGTTTCCCGGGCCGCGTCGAGAAGCCGCCGCGGATTCCTTCGCCGCAGTAGCGCGAAAAATCAAACCGAGAGTTGTGCCGAGGCCGTGAACGACGCTGACGCGTGTACCCCCGCCAGGGGGCGTTTTTATATGATGGAGAGGCGTTGCTGGTGGCGACGCGTCCCCATCGGCGGCCTTCTCGCTCTCGCGGCCGCGAGCGCCGCGGCCGGGGCGGCCGAGGGCCAACCGCGGTGGGCCGAGACCTTGGCGGCCTCGCGCCATTCCTACGAGGTCGCGGAAATCGCCGAGGGCGCCACTTATAAATTACCCCACAAGTTTATCTTCTACGATTCCGAAGTCGTACGCGTAGGGGACGACGTCTGGGAGCGCGGTCGCGAATACCGGCTCGAGTACGACGCCGGGAACCTAACGGTACTCGCGGCGCCGCCCTACGCCGGGCCCTTAGTCGTCGAATACGAATATCTACCCTTCCTGCAATCGGAAGACTACCGCGCGGCGCTGGAGGGCGAGGACGAGGCCGAGGCGCTCGAGCGCATAGAGGAGGCGGCCGCGGCTCCCTCCCAGCTGGACATAACCGGCTCCAAGACCTTCTCCGTCTCGAGCGGCAACGTTCAAGGAACGGACTTCGACCAATCGCTCCGCCTTTCCATCCGCGGGAACGTCGGCGACGTCAAGATCACGGGCGAAATCTCCGACCAGGACCTGCCGTTGGAGGAGGGAGGGGCTACGAAGGACGTCGAGGCGGTCGACAAGGTAAGCCTCCGCGTGGAGGGGCGCCACCTGGCCGGGACCTTCGGCGACTACGACGCAGACGTCACCGGCCGCCGCTTCGCGGAATACCAACGGCGCCTCACGGGCATCAAGGGCGAAGCCTTCTATCCAACCTGGCGGGCCGACGCCCACGGCGCGCGGGCGCGCGGGCGCTTCGCGAGCAACGAGTTCTACGGCGTCGACGGCGTCCAGGGCCCGTATCAACTCGCGGCCCGCGACGACGAGAACATTACGGTCCTGCCGGGAACGGAGACGGTATGGCTGAACGGCGTCAAATTAAAAGAGGGGGAGAACAACGACTACCTCGTGGAATACGACCTCGCGACCATAACCTTCACGGTCCGGCGGCCCATCTCTGCGGAGGACCGCGTCGTCGTCGACTTCCAATATACGACCGAGGAATACCAGCGCAATTTCTTCGGCGCGGAGAGCGAGGGGCACTTCGCGGGGGACGCCGTCAACGTCGGCATTTTATATTTACAAGAGGAAGACGACCGCGACCGCGACTTCTTCGGCCTGGGCGACTACGAGAAGAAGCTTCTGGAGGGGGCGGGCGACGACGAAGAGCGGGCGCGGATCTTCGCGCGCGACGAAAACCGCGAGATAATCTTCGAATACGTCGGCGAGGGCCAGGGGGAGTACACGCGCCGCTGGGACCCCGAGAAGGGGAAATACGTCTACGAGTACGTCGGCGCGGGCAACGGCGACTACATGCCGAGGACGATCCTGCTGCCGATGCCCAAGCGCCACAGCCTCGTCGACGTAAATACGACCCTCGCGCCGTCGCGCCTCATCACCGTGGAGGCGGAAGGCGCAACGAGCGACGTCGACGCCAACACCTTCTCGACCCTGGGCGACGCAGACAACACCGGCCTCGCCGGCTCCGCCGCCGCCACCGTCCGCCTCGACGCGGTCGAACTTTTTCGGCCCGCGGGGGAGTTGGAAGTCCGGCACGTTCAGGAGATGAGGGACAAACGTTTCCGCAACCTCGGCCGGGACGACGGCGTCGCATTCTTGCAGGATTGGGACCTCGAGGACGAGGTCGCGGGGCTGGCTCGGCCGCCGGGGTATAACCTTCACGAGACCACCGTCACCGAGCGGCCCACGCCGGCGCTCGCGCTGTCGGGCACCTACGGCGGCATCCACCAACGCTACGCCGGCGTCTCCGCGAAAGGCTATCGGTATCAGCGCGGCGAACGGACCGCGGCCTCCCTCAGCTGGGAGCCCGAGCGTTGGCCGCACGTCGGCTACGACTGGAACAGCGTGCGGCGCCGAGGCCAGCGGGGGGCGCCGCCGGTCGACCCCGTCGACGAAAAGGTAGGCAAAAAGCTTCTTACCTACGACGAAAACACCCGGCGCGAACAGGAGGGGAAAGTCTCGTACGCGTTCTGGCGGCTTAGCCCGTACGTCCGAATTCACGATAAGAAACGGCGCGCCGATTACGGCATCGACGGCGCGCCCGACGCCGGCAGCCTCGAGCAGGAGCTCGAGATGGGAACGGGCGTGCGGCCGGCCGCGGGTTGGGTCGTCCAGTTCGGCCATACCGTAGGCCGCGGCGAGAAAGTGGACGACTACAAATTTATCCCCCATTACCGCAAAAGAGAAGAGAGAGCCATCACCTCCTACGATTACCCGGGCCTCGTAAACGTAAACGGCGAATTCACGAGGATAAGGAAAGACTTCTACGCCGCGGACGAGGGGGACGTCGACACGTACCTGTCGCTCGTCGAAACGGTATATACGCCGCTTGCGCGGGCGCTGGCGATATCGACGCGCTACGAACTCGAAAGCCTGCAGGAATTCGAGCGCGAAGAAATATTCGAAGTCGCGCCGGACGGCGACGGCGACTACCGGCGCGAAGTCGACCCCAAAAACCCGGGCCGCTACGTCTACATATACGACCCGGACAGCCCGGACGCCATCTACATAAAGAGGTATCGCCCCACGGGCCGGAGGTTCCCGGTCCTGAAGCCGGACCTCACCGTCAGCCTCGGCTTCCGGCCGTACAGCATCAACGACGCGCGGGGCAGCGCCGGCGAGCGGAACCCCTGGCTGGACGCCGCGGCCGCGGACCTCTACGTACACGCGCGGAACAGCTCCACGTCGCCGCGCCGCTTCGCCGTCGCGACGCTCCAAGACCTCCTGGCGAAAGATTCTCTCGACAGCAGCCTCGAGCAACGGTACACCCTCACGCTCTTTCCCGTGCGCCGCCGCGTCACGGGGCTCGCGCGCTACGCGACCAAGGACGACCTCGAGCGAACGGTGGCGTCGCGCCAGGTGCGGCGGAAGCGCACGTCGCGATATGCGGAGGTCGTCGGCGAGCCGACCCGCCGCCTTACGGTCCAAGTCGACGTGGAAAGGGTGCGGGAACGGGAAACGGTGACGGAGGAGAACATAAGTCGACCCGAGAATACGTACGCCAAAGAGATGCTATACGGCGTGGAACCGACCTACAGCTTGACGGCGCGCTTGGACGTCAAGGCGCGGGGCGAGCTTTCGCAGCGGCACGAGGATTACAACGGCGCGTCGACCCACATAAAGGGCATCGTAACCAAACCCGAAGTCACGTACCGCCTGGCGGAATCGGGCGTGGCGAACGTATGGTACGAGAGGTCGCAGTTCGACGTTTCCGGGTATACCGGCTCGGAGACGCTGCTCGTGCGCGTCCCGGGCGTAACCCACAAGTGGGAGGCGAGCGTCAACAAGGGCGTAGGCCAATACGTGACGCTCATCTTCACGTACGACGGCGAAAAAAGGCCGGACGAGGAGATAACGAGCCATCGGGGCCGGGTCGACGTAAACATATACTTCTGATGTTTAGAGTCCGCGGCATAACTATTTCGTTGGCGACGACGGCCGCCGTCGCGCTTGGCGCGCCGGAGTTAACCGTCGAGGGGAACGCGGCGTTCTCCGACGCGGAAATCGAGGTGGCGGCGACCCGCGCCGGCTTCGTGGACGAGGCCGCCGTCGAACGACTTTACCTGCGCGCCGGCTACCTGGACGTCGACGTGGAGCTCGCGGAGGAGGCGGGCCGGCCGCCGCGGTTGATCGTCTCGGAAGGCGAACGCTACCGCGTGGCAACGCTGGCGTTGGACAACGCGTCGCCGCTGAGCCGGGACGAGGTGGCCTCGTTCATACCGTTCGGCGCGGGCGACCCGCCGTCGCCTCCGGACCTGAAAGAAGGCCTTACGTCGCTCTTGGCGACGCTGGCCGGACGGGGCTATATACGCGCCCAGGCGGAATACGCCATAACGGAGGCCGGCCCGGGCCGGGCCGACGTCGCGGTCGCGGTGCGCGCGGGCGAGCGGTATACCGCGGGCGAAATCGATTTGTTGGGCGTCGCCCCGGGCGACCAAGAGAAGATACGCACGGAGCTCGAGACGCGCCGGGGCAAGCCGCTGAAAGAGCGAGCGCTCGCGCGCGACCTCCTCGCCGTCATCGACTATTACCGTAAACGCGGATATCCCGAGCCGTCGGCACGCCCGCGAGGCTTCGAGATCGCCGAACAGTATAAGGAGATAGATTTCAACGTTGAGGTCGAACCGGGAAGTAAAGTAACCATCAATAGCATAGACATCGTCGGGAACCGGCGGACGCGCGACGAGGTCATCCGGCGGGAACTCAGCGTCGTACCCGGCGACCCGTACGACCTCGAGCGACTGCGCGAGAGCGCGCGGCGCGTATACGGCCTTAAATACTTCGAGGCCGAGCCGGCGGTGGAGTTGGCGGACGCGGAAACGGGGCGGCTGCGGGTCGCGGTCGCGGAGCGGCGGACCTACCGCGTTACGGGCGCGCTCGCGTACGAGCCGGCGCGGGGCGAGGCGACCGCGGCCGTCATCGGCGAAATGGAGGCGCGCCTCGCCAACCTCGGCGGCACGGGCCGGGAAGCCGACGCGCACTATCGCCGCCTCGCCGCGGAAACGATGGACGCGAGCGCCAAGTACTACGAACCCTGGATAGCGGGTATAGACCTGTTCGCCGAACCGAGCGGCGCGTACAAAGGACGCGCCGAGTACCGGAAGGCCGGCGGCGAACTGGCCCTCGGGACCCACCCCTTATCGGACCTGGCCATCGCCGCGGGGGCGGGCTTCGACCGCGTCTGGAAAGAAAACGCGAGCCGTAAGTACAAGATTTTCACCTGGGCCACGCTCGACAGTAGGGATTATTTCGACAACCCGCGCCGAGGTTGGCAGGCGCACGGGCGCCTCGAGCTCGGCGTCAAGGAATACTTAGCCGACGACTTCCGCGAGCGCGTCCCGCGCCTCGAGCTCGACGTTTGGCGGTTCTGGCCCACTACGCGCAACCAGGTCCTCGCCGGCCGCCTCGGCGCCTGGGGGTTATGGTCGCAGCGGCCGGGCCTGGACGAGTTTTACCCGCTCGGCGGCCACGCCGACCTCCGCGGCTTCAGAGAGGAACAATTCCTAAGCGACCGCCAGGTCCTGGCCACCGCCGAATATCGCTTCCTGACGGGCCGCGGGAGCCGCCTATTCGTATTCGTCGACAGCGCCTACCGGCACCTGAAAACCGAGAAAACGTTCGCGGAAGGCTTCGAGCTCGGTTACGGCGCGGGCTTCCGGGCCGCGACGCGCGTCGGCATATACGGCGTGGATTACGGCCTGGCCGCCGGCGAAAGCCCGCTCGACGGTAAAATACACGTCTCGATTACGCAAGAGTTCTAAAGGCGGCGAAAAGGCTTGCCGGCAACGGCGTGGTTTCTTAATATAAAAAAACGTGGTGCAATACCTTCAAATCGCCGGGGTGGCCGCGGCGTTCTTCGTAGGCGCCTTCGCGGGAAACTTCTACCACCTCATCGTGCACCGCCTGGCGGGCGGCGGCTTTCGCGTCGTCTTGCCCCCGGCCTGTCCCTCTTGCGGCCGGACGGACCGGCGCGTATGGATGCTCCCGATTTTGTGGTATCCAATACTCCGGGGACGGTGCCCGGGGTGCGGCTTTCGGTACCGCAAAAGCCTGGTCCTATGGGAAGGCGCGGGCGGCGCGGTCGCGGCGTTGTTGTTTTACTACTTCGGCTTCTCGTTGACGTTCGCGACGGCGTTCCTGTGTTGTTTTTTCTTTCTTATGAACTACTGGGTGGAATTCCGCTACGGCGTCCTCGTGCCGCAACTCTACTTCCCGGCCCTCGCCGCGGGCCTGGCGCTGTCCTTCTTGCCCGGGGCGCCGAGCCCCGTGGGCGCGGTCGCGGGAGCCCTTTTGGGCGGCGGCCTGCTGCTCGCGGTCCGTCCGGGGCGCGCGCTTTTCTCGGAGAACGTTCGGGGCACGGAACGGCAGCTCGCGCTGGTAGCGCTGGCGGGCGTCTTCCTCGGGTGGCAGAGCGCGCTGTTCGTGCTCGCCGCGGCCGCGGTCGCGGCGTGGCTCGTACCCGTAATAGGTCGCCGGATATTCGGCGCCGACCCGGAAAACGTGTTCGGCTTGGCCGTACTAGCCGCCACCCTTGCGATGGTACTCTACCGCGCGGACATAACGTCGTGGTATTTTCGGGTCAGGTAAAAATTATCGTTGACGACGGCAACGTCCGCTGAGCGTCGGCGCAAACGCTGAAGCGCCGGCCGGCCAGCGAAAATATGCCTACCTACGAGTTAATCGTCTACGGCTGCCAGATGAACGACTACGACGGCGAGAAGTTGGCCGCAATCATGGAGGCGGCCGGCTACGAACGGGCCGCGGAAGGAGACGCCGCGGACGTCGTCTTGGTATACACGTGCGCGGTCCGACAATCGGCGACGGCCCGGGCGCTCGGGCGCATAACGTCGCTCGCGCGCGTCAAAAAAGACAACCCGCGCGCGATAATCGGCGTGGGCGGCTGTTGGCCCGCGGTCGAGAGCGACGTCATCGAACGCGCCTGCCCCCACGTGGACTTTACGTTCGGCACGACCGAGCTGGAGAACGTTCCCGCGGCCCTGGCGGAAATATCGGGCGAACGCGGGCCGTCGGTCCCGGCCGAGGTCTCGCCTCTGCGCAAGAGCTGGCCGCGGGCGAACGTCGCGATCATGCGCGGCTGCAACAACTTCTGCTCGTACTGCGTCGTACCGTACGCACGGGGCGCGGAGACCTACCGGCCGGCCGACGACGTCCTCAAGGAAGTCGAGGAGCTCCTGCGAGCCGGTTTTAAAGACATTACGCTCATAGGGCAAAACGTGAACTCGTACCGCCGAGGGGAGGTTACTTTTGCCCGCCTCCTGAAAAAAGTCGACGCGCTGTGCGACGGCGTCTTCCTGCGGTTTATCACGAACCACCCGCGCGACTTCGGCGACGACGCGGTGGACGCGCTCGCGCAAGGCCGCAACGTCGCCCGCCACCTCCACCTGCCGCTGCAAAGCGGCTCGGACGCCATATTACACGCCATGAACCGCGGCTACGACATGAACCGTTACCTCGACGTCGTATCGAAGGTGCGCGAAGCGGTCCCGGGAATCTGCTTAACGACGGACCTGCTGGTCGGCTTCCCGGGCGAGACGGAGGCGGCGTTCGAGGAAACGTACCGCGCGCTCGAGGAGATAAGGTTCGACAGCGCGTACGTCTTCATCTACTCGAGCCGCCCGGGCACCGCGGCCGCGGCACTCGAAGACGCCTTGCCGCGCGCGGAAAAAGTAAACCGCCTGCAAACCCTCGCGGCACGCCAACGGGCGATATCGCTCGAAATAAACCGGGGACTAATAGGCGAGGAGACCGTAGCGCTCGTGGAGGGCCGAAGCGCAAAAAACGCCGGCGAGCACGCCGGCAGGTTAAGCGAAAGCAAAATCGTCAACTTCGGCGGGAAAGCTCGGGCGGGCGAATTCATAGCGGTAAAAATTACCGCGGCGTCCCCGTGGACGTTAAGGGGCGAGCTGGTAACTTAGCCGGGACCCGGGAGAACAGCCCTTCGACGAAGCCGCTTCCGGCCGGCTAAACCCGACGTCTTAAAGGTTTACTTTATCCCTTCCTCGCACGCCGCGTCCAAAAAGCGTGGAAGATAATCGCGGCCGCGACGGTATCAACCGCCAAGAGTTGACAAAAAACCATCAACTCGCTTTGGGGGGGAGGGAGGACTATTAAATGGACCAACCGGAATATAACGAACAGCAGAGTTGCCATGGGTCACCTCGCCTTCGGTAAAAATCCGTTAAAGCTTCAACGAACTTTCCTCGCCGCCGCGTAGAATATTGGCAAAAAGTAACACCGCTCCCCTCTCGATATAGCCCCCGCGCGGGCCCGCGCCGCCGACCGCAACCGCCGCCGGTCCGTCGTCGGCTCGAGTAAGGTTTCCAACAACTTCAGCTCTTGGTTCTCCTCGACGGCCCAGCGCGCGACGGTCCACGCCGAGTTCAACACGCCGAGGGTGAAGACGTCGAATCCTGCGCGGCTTAAAAGGGCCGGGATTTTTCGGCCCGTGGCCGGGTCGCCGCCCCACCGCCGGACCGCCCGCGCTACCTCCTCCCGCGTCGACGCCGCGGGCGGGTAATCTATTGCCCCCTCGTAGTCCGGCTCCGCCAACGCCACGAAAATGCCGTCCGTCTTCAAAACCCTTCGGGCTTCGTTCAAAAAGGCGGCGGGTTCGGCGAGCCACACGAGAACGAACGCCACGACTACCGCGTCGATGACGCCGTCGCGGAAGGGCAAGGCCGCGGCGTCGGCGGCCGCGAACCGCGCCCCCAGGCGACGCGCCCGCGCCGCCCGTAAAACGTCCACGCGCCGGTCGACGCCGAACGCGCCGCGGGCCGCCCGACGCGCCAGCTCCGCGGTCACGACGCCGCTCCCGCAACCGACCTCCAAAATCCGCGCGAAGCGCCTCAGGCCCAGTTGCCGGTAGAGCTCGCGCCGGTGCGCCTCGTACCAGGCGGCCTGCCGCTCCTCCTCCTCGGGCGTCAGGAACGGCCCGGCTTCAACTCTCGATTCTATCCCCCCCTCCATTACGCCGGGTTGGACGCGGCGTCGGGGCAACAGAAGACCCTCTCGTACTTGACGGAGAGCGGGCACCCGGCGCCGCAGATCTCGAAATCGGGGCACTCTCGGCACCGAGCGGGCGCGTATCGGCGCTCGCGGAGCTCCCGCGCCAGCTCGTTGTCGAAGACGGTATCCCAATCGTCCCTTAAAATGTTGCCCAGCGGTTGGTAAAAAGACTGGCAGGGGATGACGTCGCCGTTGGGCTCGACGCACATGTTGTACTTGGCCGCGGTGCAGCCCTTGACGCCCAGGTCCATCTTCAGCGGGTTGAAGCGGCAATATTGCGTCGGCGTGTACCAGACGAAGGTCATATCGTTCGCGGCGCAGGCGGCAACGAATCGGCTCAGAATCGGGCCAAGCGCGCTCTCGGGAAGGCCGAGGTCGACGTCGCGCGCGCCGCCGGCGTTGATGATGCCGTTGGCGGCGACGTGCTCCACGCCCAGCGAGGCGAGGAACGCCACGAGTTCCTCCACGTCGTCGGCGTTCTCGCTCGTGATGGTCGTATTGGTCATTACGTAAACGGGGCTCGCGACCGCGTTCTCGATGCCGGCGACGGTCTCGTCGAAAGCGCCCGTCGCGCCCACCATCTTATCGTGTACGTCGGGTACGGAGGAGTGTATGGTGATCTGGACGTGGTCGAGGCCGGCCTCGGCGAGGGCGTTCATATAGTCGGCATCTTTGAGCTTGCGGCCGTTGGTCAACAGGCCCGTGATGACGCCCAGCTCCTCGGCGTACTCGACGAGCTCGACCAGGTCCGGGTGCTGGGTCGGTTCGCCGCCCGTGAAACAAATATGGGGGATGCCGAGCCCCCACACCTTCGCGATGACGCGCTTGAAGTCCTCGGCGCTCAACACCTCGCCCGCGCGCGGCGTCTCGTTATAACAGTGCGGGCACGCGTTGTCGCAGCCGTACGTCAGGGCTATGTCCATCCGATAGGGCGCCTCGACGTCGACGGTGAAGGGGTCTACGCGTTCGGCGCCCAGGTACGATATCGGGCAACGCTCGTCGCCGCGCGCCATCATCTCGATGGTTTCGCGCAGGCGCGCGAGGTCCCGCCCGAGTTCCTTCTTGCCCACGCGGTACCTTTTCGCCATCGTCTTGACGATGCGGTCGTCGGGCCACTCCTCCAGGACGTAGCGCGCCATCTCGGCGCCGGTCTGATTAAGGTGCAAGATGCGCGCCGCGTTTATCATAAGTATGCCCTCGCCGCCCGGGTTTACGCGCAGGTGCAGGCGCGCTTGCAATTCGGCGTCCTGGCGTCTGAGATGATATATCCCCGACTCCAGCGGCCTCTGCTTGGCTAATATCTTATCGTAAAACTTTTTACCTATTCCCATACGAGTCGACATTTTAATTGCGCAGGCCGCGGCGCCGTAATCACCGGCCGCCGCCCGCGCAGGCGCAGGCGCACCCGGCACAGGCGCAGGCGCACGCGCAGCCGCCGCCCCAGCCCCCCGGCCGGCTCGTCGTTGCCGGCGGCGGGTTGGTCGTGGCCGTCACCTTGGCCGTGAAGGATTCCACTTTGGAGACGACGTTGCCCGCGATCCCCTCAAGCCGCGTTACGACGCCGTTCGCGAAGCTCGCGCCGGGGAGCGTCGGCATGTCGAAGGAGACGCCGCCTCCCGGCCCGGCCGCCGGGGCGAGGTGCCCCCACCAAAAAGGCGGCGGCAGGTGGTAGCCAACGAAGACGTCGCGCGTGCGCCCCCCGAAGTCATCGTCGAGCATGGTCCACTCGAGGCCGTTGGTAAACTCCTCGAGCTTGACCTGGGGCGTATCGGCCTCCTCCACGAGGCGCCACGCCGTCTTGACGATCTTGCGGTAATACGCCACCGTCTCCCGGTGTGAGAAGCCCTTCATCTTCCTCTGCACCGACTTGATCAAGGATATCAACATCTCCCCCAAGCGGTCCTCGCCGAGGGCCCCGTCGGGTTCGACGCACGCGACGAAATCGTTCTCGTACGCCCTCAAGCCGTTCTCTTTGAAGGGTAACTTCTCGACCTTCAACGGCTCCTGTGAAGCTACGGCGAGGGCACCCTTCTTGACGAGGCCAAAGAGGACCAGCGTAAGAACCGCGTTGAGCGGCCTCTCCAGTATCACCGCGGCCTCGGGCGCGGTGAGGCCCCGTTTTATCCCCACCCCCTCCACCTTGGCCTGGGGCGGAAAATACTTCATGCGTCGGCGGCGCCTGTTCGCCACGCCGGCGACGGCTATCAACGCGAATATACCCAAAGGAACAAGGCAACCGCAGAATTGCGTCGCAAGTGCCACCAGGCCGCCGAACAGGCCGCCGAGCCGACCGGCCCGCGGCGGCGAACGCACCTCGGCGACGGCGTCCCGCGGGAACGATATGCCGAAGGAATATTTTTCCGAGGGCGACGCCTCCTCCCGTTCCCAGACGTAGTGGACGCGGCCTTCCTCCACAAACATCCGCGTCGGCTCGCCGCCCTCGTCCTCGTGCCAACGGGCCTGCTCGGCCGTAACGGCGGGAGGGAATACGAAGGTCATCGTGAGGTGCGTGGAGCCGGTGGTGAATTCGGAGGCGAACCAGGTGGGACTGAATACGCAGGAGGCGTACGCGTCGTCGACCGCGTCCTCGAAGACCATACGGTCGTTCCGGCCGCGGACGTGGAGCGTAGCGGCGTCGCCCGGCGGAATGGCATAGTCGCCGAGGGGTATCTCGACGCCGACGTCTACATACTCGGAAGGTCTTATTGCGTCCAGCGTTTCGCCGTCGACATCCGCGGTTACGGACGCGAGGTCGTAATCGTCGGACGGGAAGCCCACGTCGACGACGTCTATTGGGGACCCGGAGGCGGTGTTGCGAAAAGTTATTTCATAATCAATATCGAGCGAGGAGTCGTCGTTGACCGTCACGGCAACGACCTCGCGCGGGACCTCGAAGTAATAATCCTGCGCCGCGACGGGCGACGACGCCGCGGCGAATGCGACGCACGATAAAAACGCCGCTACGCTACGTCTCGACGTTTCCATATCCCAAAAAGAGGGCGACGGCCGTCACCACTTGGGCTCCTCTTCGACCTCGTACGACGTGCCGCAATAGGGGCAGGTCACCACAACCGCCCCCGCTTTGACGTCGATATTATCTTTGGATAGGGCCGCGCCGCACGCCCGGCACTTCAACTCCTCGAGCGACAAATCGCCCGGGAGGTCGATCTGTTGTACGACGGTCCGCGGCTTCTCGGCTTGATAACGCTTATAGGAACGGTACGCCAAGACGCCGGCGCCGGCGATAAGCAAAAGGCCCACGAGGGTAGTAGCGCCGCCTACCAAAAGACGGCCGCTCGACTTGCCTTCAGCCTGAGCCTCGTCCGAAAAAGCGGCCCACAGAAAAAGAACGCCGAAGAAGACGAGGACCAGCGCAAGGACGGCCATCGGCACGGCAATTACGCACCCGCCGAACTTCATACGTCTATACTATCGTGGCCGATCCGTAAAAATCTTTTTAACATAATAAAGTATATAGTTTCTTATTGCAACAGTAATCGGGGCCTAACGGCGGGCGGCGAAAAACGGCGCAAAGTTGAAGGCCCGCAAGATAAAAATTTACGCGGTTTCGCCGTTACCCGGCCCGCGTGTTCCATAAAACGCAACCGCGGGCGGAAACGACCCGCGCGCCGCCGCGGCACCTCTCCGCCGGGAGACCGGCTCTGTCCCCCCGGCCCCGCCTACATAATATGAAACCGCCCTCCTTCTTCGAGGAGAGCGGATTGGCGCCGGCGGCCAAAACCTCTCGGCCCCGGCGGGCACTCTTCCTTTATGGCGCTACGCTCACCTGTTTTGGTACCGGTCAACAAGCGCTCTGAACAGGTCTATGGCTGCGGCGAGGGTTATGTTTCGCCGCTCTATCCGGACCTTGTTGCCCAAGACCTCGATGCCGATGAATATCTCGGCCTCCTCTCTGTAGGCCGGCTCCGCCGCGGGGGGCGGCGCAGGTTCGGGCGCGGCCTCGGCCGCCACGCCGGCGAGTACTTCCTCGCGGGGCGGCGGGACCGGCGGCGCGGGAGGCGCCACCTCGCGGAGTTCCTCTTCGATCGTCGCTTTAATGGCCTCGGCCTCTTCCTCCCGCAAAGCAGGTTCGCCCACGGCGGCAGGTTCCGGCCCGACGGGCACTTCCTCTTCCGCCGGGGGCGCCTCAAACTCTCCGGCGGCCGCCACGGCCGGCTCCACCTCTATCTCAAGCTCGGGGGGAAGCTCGAACGCTGGGGGCACCACCTCTTCCGGCGGCGGGGGCGCTTCCGTGGGCACGGCCGCTTCAACGGGGGGCGCTTCGGCCGTATCCCACGGTTGGGGCGCCATCACTTCGCTAACGCCCTCCAAGTCGAGCTCCGTCAACTCCAAGCTCGCGAACGTATCCTCCAACGGCGGCGGGATTTCGGGCGCCTCGGCCGCAAACGCCGCTTCGGGAGGCGGCGCAAACGCCGGCGGCACCTCGGGCGGCGCCGCGGGCGGCTCCTGGGGCGCGTGTTCCGCTACCGGGAGGACCTTCTCTTCGTCTAAGGGAATCGCCGAAGGTTCGGGCGGCGCCGGGAAAGAACTCAGGTCGAAGTCGCTCTCGGGCGCCTCGATAGCTTCCAGGCCCGAGGGCAACGATTCCTCGACCGCCTCGAGCGGCGTCTCGAACTTATCGAACTCGCCGCTCGCTATCCGTTCCTTGAGCCGGCGGGCGCGCTCCTCGTTCCTTCTCTTTATCGCCTCGATTGGGTCCTCGAATTCCTCGGCCATATAACTTGCTCCTTTCCCGCCCCCTAACTCCTATTACCTATTATATTTTAATAACATTATGTTATCCTTGTCAAGGTTTTTTTGGCTACTTAACGTGACTTAAGGCCGCGGGGGAACCCAAAAGCCAACGGCGCCGGGGCAAACGAGGATAGCAAACCCATTACCGGTAAGGGAAGAAACTAATACGAGGCGCGGCCCCTCGCGGGGCCGCTTCTTCTTTGCGAAACGCCGGACCCAGTTTTAAATTTCTACCGTCTTGTGCCGGGCCGAGTGGCAGTTGACGTTGACCGCGGCCGGGAAGGAGGCGATGTGGCGGCCGAAGGACTCGACGTGGACGCCGAGCGCCGTCGTCGAGCCGCCGTAGCCCATCGGCCCGATGCCGAGCTTGTTGACCCGTTCCAACAGCTCCTTCTCGAGCTCCGCGTCCCAGGGGTCCTCCGCGGGCCGGCCCAGCGGCCTGAAGAGCGCCTTCTTCGCGAGAAAGGCGCAATACTCGAAGGTGCCGCCGATGCCGACGCCGACGACGACCGGCGGGCACGGGTTTGGCCCGGCCTCGCGCACCGCCTCGACGACGAAGTCGACGATGCCCTCGCGGCCGTCCGCGGGTTTCATCATCTTGATGAAGCTCATGTTCTCGGAGCCGCCGCCCTTGGGCGCCAGGTGGACGACGAGCTTCTCGCCCTTGGTCGGAACTACATGGATGATGGACGGCGTGTTGTCGCCGGTGTTTTTGCCGACGACGGGATGGACGACGATGGACTTTCGCAGGTAGCCGTCGGCGTAGCCGCGGCGGACGCCCTCGTCGATCGCCTCGCGGAGGGAGCCGCCCGTTACGTGCACGTCGTTTCCGAGCTCAACGATGAAGACGGCGAAGCCGCAATCCTGGCAGAGAGGATACTCGCCCTGGGCGGCTATTTCGGCGTTCTCGAGCAGCGACGACAATACCTGTTTACCTACGGGCGATTCCTCCTTGTCGCGGTAATCTTTGAGCGCTTGTACCGTGTCGGCGGGAAGGTTATATCCCGCGTCGATGCACAGGTCCTTGACCTTTTCCGCTATTTCCTCGACGGTTATCTCGCGCATATCTTCCCCTTCGGCGCCGCGGGCCCCGCCGGCCGACGACGCAAACCGGTCCAACATTTCCGGAGAGCTATTTTACGTAGTCCAAGACGACGACCTTGGGAGCGCCCAAATCCTCCACGGTAATCTCTACCTCGGAGGCGCCAGGTCGCTCGACGTTGGCCTTGCCCGCCACGAAGTCATCCACCGTCGCCAGCGGGAAGCCGCACGCGTCCGTCTTGTAATGCATAGGAAATATCACTTTGGCCTCGAGCTGCTCGGCCACCTTGGTCGCCGTCGCCGCGTCGATGGTGTAATGACCGCCCACGGGTATAAGGACCACGTCCACCGGCCCGACGGCCGCCACCTGCTCGTCGGAGAGCACGTGGCCCAGGTCGCCGAGGAACGCGACCTTCATGCCGTCGGCCTCGAACGTGAAGACGGTGTTCTCGCCGCGCTCGCGCCCCTGGCGCTCGTCGTGGTAGGTATGCGTTCCTACGAAGGTTATCCCTCTAACTTTATGGGTACCGGCGCCGCGGACGACGACGGGATTGCCGCCCAGCTCGCCCGCGCCGGCGTGGTCGTCGTGGCCGTGCGATTGGAGCACGACGTCGCACGCGTCGCGAATGGGCCCGTAGCCTATCGCGCCGTCGTACGAGCCCGCGATATACGGGTCCGTACAGATGTGAACGCCGTCGGCGGTTGTGATGCCGAAGGACGCGTGGCCGTACCATTTAAATTTCATTACGCACCTCCGTATCGCCCTTTTCGTTTAAAATAATAAAAACAAACCGGTTGTAGAACCTTATCCTATCAGCCGCCGCGCCTTCGCGCAAGCGGATATGTGCTCGAGCCGCGGCGCCGCTAACCGGCGTCGGAGATATTCCTAATAAATTTCGACGGACCGCTCGACGGCGTCGAAGTAAGGCCGGGCGGCCTCGCGTTGTCCCTCGTACGCGGCGAAGGTAATAAAATAATACCGTGCGTTCCCCCGGACCACGAGCGCGCGCGTCCAAACCCGTTCGCCGTCGCGCGTGGCCCAATATTCGAACGCCCTGCCCGGGCGGCCTCCCACGGCAACGTCCGCGGCCACAACGCCGCGCGCCCCCGCGATCTTTCGCTCGAGCGACGACGCCACGACCTCCAGCGGCGCCCCGCTCAAGGCCCCCACGACGCTCACGCCCGCGCCGGCCGTCTTCGTCCCGCGCGGCGCCCGGACCTCCAGAATCAAAGCCGCCGCCCCCTCGCCCGCGCTCGCCTCCCAATCGGCGGGATATTCCAACTTAATGCCCCACACGTCGTTCGCGAAAGGCACGGCCGTCGGCGCCTCGCGGCCCCCGCAACTCAAGGCCGCGGCCGCGACGGCCGCCGCGGCGGCAAGACTGAGCCGCGTATTACTCACCCTTGCTCGAGAGGAGCCGCCGCAAACGTTCCTCGAAGACCTCCCGCCCGGCGGAGCCGTAAATGTGGCCGCGCACGATGCCGCCGCTATCGATGAAATAGGTTTGGGGTATTCCTCCGGTCGGGCCTACGTACTTAGCCGCGGCCTCGCCGTCGTCGCGCAAGACCGGGTAGTTAATGCCGTGCTCCTCGGCGAAGGCGGCGACGTCCGCGGTCGCGTCGTCGACGGAAATGCTCAGCACGGCGACCTCGCCGTCGTGGTCGCGCGCGAACGCGACGACGTCCGGGATTTCGTCCGCGCAGGGCGGGCACCACGTCGCCCAGATGTTAAGGACTACGGGTTTGCCTTCGAAATCCGCGAGGCGGTACCGGCGGCCGTAGATATCCGTCAACTCGAAACCGGGTGCCCGCTCGCCCGGCTTCACGGTCATATTTTTCACTTCTTCTTCGGCCGCCTTCTTTTCCGCCTTCGCGAGCATATCCACCAGGGCCTCTTCGCCGCGCAGCAAGGCCAGGTCGTCGTCGGCGCGGGCGTAGCGCGCGAAAAGCGGTTCCGCCTCGAGGCTGGCTCGCAAACAATCGAGCGACTTCGGCGCGTTGCCGAGGCGAGCGTAGGAGCAGGCCATATTATAAAAAACTCCCGGATACTCGAGCCGCTCCGAGGGGTCGACCTTCCTCAGGCCCTCCTCGTACGCGGCGACCCCCTTCTCGTAATCCGAGAACTCGTCCTCGAGGTACATATCGCCGAGGGCGAAGTACAGGTCCGCGGCCGGGAACTTAGCCGAGGCGGCGTCGATCAATTCCCTCAAGCGCCCCTCGTCGCCGGCGCGGTACGCGCCCCGGGCCGCGGCGACGACGTCGTCGAGCGAGGCCGTCGCGAGCTCGAGCTCCTCCTCGGCGCCGAACGCCGCGGCGCCCGTCATGCCCGCAACGAGAACGGCTAAAATTATTTTTGGCGCCAGGCCTTTCATCGCCTCGCTAAGATAACACAACGGCGCCCGGGCCGCAAGGGCGACGGCCCCGGGTATCATTCCGCCGCAAGTGAAAAAAGGGCGGCCCCACGCGGAGCCGCCTTCTTTAACGCACGCAACTTCCCTACCCCTCGATCTTGAGCTTGCCGGTCCTCTTGGCCCAGCGCTCGCCCAGGACGAAGCAGGCGAAGCCGAGCGGTATCAGGACGACGCCGGAGAGCACGAGGATAAGAAGTTCTTTGCCCAAGGCCGCGACGCCAACGCCGTCCAGGACCGCGGCGCGCATCGCCCGCAGCGTGTACGTCGCCGGCGAGACGACCGAGAAAGGCCGCAGCCACGCCGGCAACACGCTCACGTCGTAGTAGACGCCGGATACCAGGAGGATGAGCGCCTGGAAGATGTGCGTGGCCTGCGAGCCCCGCTCCCGCGACAACAGCGGCAGCACGGCGCACGCGAGCCCCAGTCCCAGGAACGGCAGGCTCGAGATGACGAGGACGACCGCCGCGGCCAGGAAGTTGGCCCCGGCGAGGCTGATGCCGAAGAAGAGCGCGCACACTAAAAGCTGTACGCCGGCGCGGCCGAGGCCGTAGGTGATGGCGTAAAGCGCGTTCCCCATGAGCTGCGTGAAGCGCTTCACCGGCGCCATGAACGTGTACTCCAGCGTGCCCTCCCACCGCTCCCAGGCGATGCACTCGCTCACCTCGTGGAAGAGGATGGAGAGGTACCCCCAGAGGACCGCGCCGACGACGAGGTAGAGTACGAGCCGCTGGTCGCCGGTCGCGACGCCGATGAGGCCGATGGTCAACGCGCTCACGATGGTGTAGGTCAGGAAGACCGCTTCCCAGCCGGCGTACCGCTTCACGAGCATGAAGTTGCGCTCGGCGAAGCCGATGCTGCACCAGATTTCCCTTAACGCTCTAACCTTGATAGACATATCGGTTCACTCCCGTCGGCGCGACCTAGCCGCCGTTCTCTTCGCCCAGCCACTCGGCGCCGGTGAATTTCAAGAAAGCGTCTTCCAACGTCCTCGAGCGGCCGCCGGCACGCTCTCCCAACTCCGCGGGCGTCCCGATCGTCACGATCCGCCCCTCGTGCAGGATGCCGACGCGGTCGCAGAGGCGCTCGGCCTCCTCCATGTCGTGCGTGGTCAGCAGGACCGTCGTTCCCGCCTCGTCCCGCATCTCGCGGATGACGCGTTGGACCTCGCGCTTGGACCGCGGGTCGAGGCCGGTCGTAGGCTCGTCCAACAGCAGGAGCGCGGGCGCGGACATCAACGCGCGCGTCGCCGCGACCTTCTGGCGCTCGCCGCGCGACAGGCTCTTCACCTGGTCGCCGAGGCGCTTGGGGTCGAAGCCGATACGCGTGAGCAGGCCGTCGTAGCGCTCGCGCGCGACGCGCGGGGCCAGGCCGTAAAGGCGGGCCGCGTAGCGAAGGTTCTCCGAGCCCGAGAGGACCTTGAAGAACGCCGCGTCCACCGCGACGCGGTTGATGAGCTCGCGGACGCGCGCCGGCTCGCCCTCGACGTCCACGCCGAAGACCTTGACCTGTCCCTCGTCGGGCACGAGGAGCGTCGAGACTATGCGGATAAGGGTCGACTTGCCCGAGCCGTTCATGCCGATGAGGCCGAAGATCTCGCCCCTCTCGACGGCGAAGGTCACCGCGGCGAGCGCGGCGAACCGCGGCCGCCGCCGCCAGAAGCCGTGGCGTTTGCCCTCGGGCCGCGGGAAGCGCTTGGTCAAACCGTCCACCTTAAGCGCCGGCCGGCCGTCGTCCATAGCTTCCGCCGCGCGCACGAGGGATTCGCGCTCGGGGCCGGCCCGCTCGACGGTACCGGTCGAACTCGCCTCGAGCCGTCCTTCCACTTTCCGTCCTTCGCTATTCTTTACCCGGTCCATATCTCACCTTATGGCGCTAAGCCGTTTTGCGTTATATAAATTTAAATTAAAACCCACCGATTTCGCTCGGTGGGTCGGCGTAACCTTTGGCGCACAAGCCTTTAATCTGAAGGAGTTACGCCTCGCCACCGGGCACCGGGCACAATAACCCGCCCGGAAAAATCGTTAACCTCCCGCGTTATGCGCGGTAGGAGCTCGGGGTGGTATGCCAACGTTTTACTTCGCATCGGGCCGACTTCCTCTCGTTTTATTTAGGCATATATATAACACAGAACTCGGAAAAGTCAAGTTTTTTCTGGCCGGTTTTGCGGCGCCGTCAGAACCGCCGGCGCTGCGTGCCGTAGAACTCTATCTCCGGGATGTCTATCAGCCGCACCTGGAACCAGTAGATGACTTCTTCGCGCTCGAAGGCTATCCGCAGCTCGGCCTCCCAGCGGTGGAGGTTGCGGTAGATGCGGTAGTGCTCGCTGATGAGTTGGCCCTCCTTGACGTCGTAGTAGGCGTCGTAGCCGAGGCGCCACTTCTTCGTGAGGTCGAAGGAGACGGCGCCCTTCAACGAGTGCAGGTCGAAGCCGCCCTCGGACCAGCCGTAGTCGTGGGTAAACGAGAAGTTCCACCCCTGGCCGAGGCCCTCGCCCGCGCCGTACCGCCGGCCGGTTATCGTGTCGATGTTGTAAACGTTGGGGTCGAGGTCCTCGTCTTCCGGGCCGCGGCCTCGCCCGTAGGGGTCGGTCGCCGTGTCCCAGGATTGGTCGAGCGCGCGCTCGTCGCGCCGCATCGCGCCGGTCGTGAAGGAAACGCTCGTGGAGACGTCGACGTCGCGGAGGGTGAGGTCGTAAAAATCGTTGCGGAACTGCAGGCGGTTGGACAGGTAATACCAATCGCGGAAGTTGGGCGTAACCTCAATGGCGTTCACGAGGTCGGTGAACGGGCGCTCGCCGGCGTACGTGAGCGGCCCCAGGTTATAAGTTGTCGACGTATCCCACGTCGCCAGGTTGACCACCTTGCCAACGGTCGCGGCCTTGCGGAGCCGCGGTATCGTCTCACCGGGCAGGCGCGCCCGGCCGGCCCGCGACGGCCGGTAAACCTCCTCCCACGAACGCTCCGGGCCCCTCGCCTCGGGCCCTTCCTCCTCTCGCGCCTCCTCCTTTTCCTCCTCGGGGAATTTCACGTCGAAAGTTTGGCGAAGCGAGAGCGAGAGCATGTTCTGCTCGGGGTAAACCGCGCCGCCGGCGACCATCCACGACTGGTCGATGTCGGGTCGGTAGCTGTGGGCCACGGTCGGGTTCACGATGTGGCGGACCACAGTGTCGCCGGGCGTGAAGATCCCGTAAACCTTGGTCGAGAGGGCCACCGACGTATCCCAAGTCCCGAGGAAGCGGTGGTTTCGGCCGAAGCGGTCGCGGTCGTACCAATAACCGTGGCCCGCGGCGCCGGGGTCGACGTGCAAATAACGCAGGAGGGAAAGGGGGCGCGACGCGGAAAGGTCCGCGGCGCCCTCTTTGAGTACCGAGCCCGCCTCCTCGAAGTCGTAGTAGTTTACCCAGCTCGCGTTGTATTGGTAATAGAAGCGCGTCTCGGCGAGTTCCTTGCGCGTGGCGTAAAAGTTCACGCGCGGGAAGGGGTCCTTCGTCCGTTGAATGAATTCGCGGTTAGGTTCGGCGACGACGGGGGGAAGCGAGAACGCCGTGGCCGGCGAGAGACCGCCTCTCCCCGCTTGGGCCTTCTCCTTCGTTTGGCGGGCGTCGAGCGACAGCTGGTAGTCGGTCCAGTTTTGGGAGACGTTGACGAACGACTCCATTTGCCGCTCGGTCCTAATTTCGAACTCCTCGTCGAAGAAGTCGTCGTACGCGGTGCTGTTGCGGAGGTCGAGGCGGACGAGCGCGGCGGCGTTGTCGGTGAAGTCCTGCCGATGCGAGGAGTAAATCTTCCACCACTCGACGGCCCGGTCGCGTTCGCGCATATGATTCGCGTAGAAGTTGTTGACCGTCGAGCGGCTGCCGTAAAGGTACACCAGGTTCGCGCCCTTGCGCCACCCCCTCTTGGAGTCGTAATCGAGAAGGAACGTCGCGTCCGAAAAATCGTTGATTACCCAATAGAAGCCGTTATTTACGATGAACTCCCCTCGCCGGTAGTAGCGGATATACGGCGGCAGGAAACCGGAGTGGCGGTCCTTCCGCAGCGAGAAGAAGTAATAGGGCGTCGCCGCCACCGGGACCCCACCCATGAATAGGACCGCCGGGCGGGCCACCACCTTATCCTCGACGTAGACCTTGAGGCGCGGCGACCAGAAGTGGTAGTGGGGTTGGCCGAGGTCGCACGTGGTGAACGAACCGCGCTGGGCCGCGACCGTCTTCTCCTCGATCTTCTTTATCCGCTGGCCGCTATAATAGCCCTGCGGCGATTCCGCGTCGCCGCGCAGGACGACGCCCTTCTCGGTCTCGAGGTCGTAGGACATCCGGATGCCCAGCAGCGTTTGCGTCGGGTCCGTGAGTTCGCAATACCCCTCCGCGACGATCAGGTCGCGCGCGGAAAAGAACCGCACGCGGTCCGCGGTGAGCGTCATATCGCTGTAAGAGACGCGGGCATCCCGGTGCAGCGAAACCGTATCTTCCTTGAGTAAATACTCGATGCGCCCTTCCTCCACGTCGACGGTAAAGCGCACCTCGTCCGGCTCGAGGGGCGGCTCCTCGAGCTCGGCGCGGGCCTCGTCCGCAGTGACGGGCTCGAGCGGCGCCTCGAGGCCCCGTTCTCCGCGCACCTTCGCCACCCACGCGTCGGCTTCGCGGCGTTCGGCCGCAAGTTCTTCCTCATCCCCCGGCCCGAAGTCCTTAAAAAAATCGCCGACCTCGCCGTCGTCGGGGTCTTCGAGCACCGTCGCCCTAGCCGCCGCGGCCGCGATAGTGAGTAAGAAAAAAGCCGACCACCTTATTTTAAATTGCCCAGCCAATGCTCGCGACGCCGCCGGAAACGGCCTCCGGGAAAACCTACTTCACGCGCAACAATATCCGCTCCCAACGTACCCGCCGCCAAAACTTATACCACTTCGTCAGGCGCACGTCCTCGCCGTCCAGCAGGACTTCGCCGCAGGCGTCGCAAATGTAGGCCGCGCGCGCGGGGCCCCTCGCGCCTCCCGCCCCGGCGAGCCGCGCGCGATAAAGGCGCGACACGCTCGAGCGGTGCTTGGGGCAGTACGACGGAACCCACGACCAATATACGAGGACCGCCCGCCCACGAATCAACGGCCGCGGCACGAAACCCCAGTGCCGGCTGTCGCGGCTGTCCGCGCGGCTATCTCCCATTACGAAATACGAGGCCGCGGGCACTTTAAACGGCCCGAATTCGTCCGCGGCGGGGCCGAGGACGTACGGCTCGGCCAACGGCCTGCCGTTTACGTGCACGTTGCCCGCTTTCCCCGTTACGACGTCGCCCGGCAGGCCCACGACACGCTTTACGAAGTCGCGCCGGGGAACGCGCCGCCGGTGAACGACGAGCTCGTACAACTCCCGGAACCATTTGCCCACGGTCATCTCGTTGTCCTGGTGGGGATACTTGAAGACGACGACGTCGCCGCGGGCCGGAGGCCGGAAGTGATAACTCAACTTCTCCACCACTACGTAGTCGCCTACGAGCAGCGCGAGTTTCATCGAACCGGAAGGGATTTTGAAGGCCTGGACGACGAAGGCGCGGAGCAGAAAGGCGACCACCACCGCGATGAGCAGCGCCTCGGCGTAGTCGCGGGCGATCGACTTCTTGCCGGGGGGACGGCGCCGGCGCGTCGCGGCGCGTTCGTCGCGCGCGGGAACCTTTTTTTCTTCGGTCAACGGCTAAGGCCTCTTACTCGCGTGATGCCGACGTAAAGAGCCGGGGCGAGGGCGGGGCCCGTACGCAGGGGCCGGCCCGCCCTCGGCGTCGAGGCGATTTGGTAGCGAGGCGCGCCGACTTCGCCCATAACCCTCGGCGGGTTTACTTTATTATCTTCGCCAGGAATTCGCGCAGGCGAACCGTTATCTGGCGGAGGCGGTTGCTTTCGATGAGGAGCGTTTGCCGGAGGATGCGGTGCTCGTAGAGCGGGTCCGCGGCGCAGACCGCGCGCAGGTCCGCGGCCGCGAGCTTCAAGAACTTTACGGGCGTCGCGGCCACCGCGGAGACGTAGTGCTCCTTGCCGTCCATAACCGCGTTCAACGCGAAGACGTCCCCCGGCCCCCACCGGAATAAAACCAGGCCACGCTTCTCCTCCACCTTCTTTATGTAATCCACCTTACCCCGGACGACGACGTAAAGGCCGTCCGCGGCCTTTCCCTCGACGACGACGTTCGCCCCTTTCTTCGCCTCGCCCGGGACGCAGCGCGAGGCCACCATCTCCAAACCCTTGCGCGGCAACGTGCTGAACAATTCGCACCGCGCGAGTATCTCGAGCCGCTCTTCCACCGCCGCCCCTAAAGTTTACCCATCTTGTAGTAACCTTCGATCTTCGCCGCGGTAACGCGGACGCGCTCGCAGAAGGCGAGGACGATCGCCCGGAGCAATTTGTTGGCCACGGGCATATCCTCGGCTATCAGGCGGTCGAACGCTTTGCGCTCGAGCCACAGCAGTCGACAGCGGCCGCGCGCGTAAACCGAGGCCGAGACGGGCGCCGACTCGATGAGCGACATCTCGCCGAAGAAATCGCCCTCGTCCAACAGCCGTATCTCCTCGGTCCCGGCGCCGGAGATCTCCGTCGTCACGGAACACTTGCCCGAGGCTATGAGGTAGAGCCTCTCGCCCGGGCTGCCCTCCGCGATTATCAGCCGGCCGTCCTCGTAGGTCCCCTCGTCCGCGGCGACGCGGACCATGTCGAGCTCCGCGTCGGAAAACTCGCCGAAGAGGCGGTTCTTCCTCAGCTCCTCGCGCGCGATCATCGCCCTCGCCGGTTAAGGCGGTTGAAGTCGGCGCGTATCAGTTCTCGAAGTTGTTTGTCCATAAACGCGCGGCCCCCGCCCAAAACCTTATAGTATGAATAGTATGAAAACTAGGCGTTTAAGTCAATCAAGGCGTTAAGAAAAGGCCCCCTACTCCGGGGGGCCGCCGGCGTCTCGGGAGGCGGGCGGCTGTTTGAAGAAAGGCCCCTCGAGGTAGCGGCGCTCGAGTTTCTTCGCCAATATCTTCAACGTCGCGGTCACGGGGACCGCGGCGAGGAAGCCGATGACGCCGAAGAAGCGGGCGCCGACGAGCATCGCGATCATCGCGACGACGGGGTGCAGGCCGACGCGGCGCCCCACCACGCGCGGCGCCAATATGTGGCCGTCGAATATGTTGACGACGACGTACAGCAGCAGCGCCCAAAGGAGGCGCGTCATCACGTCCGGCCCCATCAGGATGACGATAACGGCGGGGAGGGCGCCGATGTAGGTGCCGACGTACGGGACCATGTTCGCGATGCCGGCGAATATCCCCAAAAGGAGGGCGTACTCGACGCCGATGATGGTGAGGCCGACGGCGACGAACGAGGCCTCCGCGGCCGAGACGATGAACTGGCCCCGGATGAAGCCGGCGAGGACGCGGTCGATCTCGGCGTAGGTCTCGACGGCGTCTTCGACGAAGCGGCGCGGGATGCGCTCGCGGACCCAGCGTTTTATCTTGGGCATGTCGCGGAGGAGGTAGAAGGTGAAGATGGGCGTTATGATGATGTTGATGATATGCGTCGCGAGCTTGGAGAGGGAGGTGACGAACTCGAGCGCCCGTTTTAAGAGGGCCTCGAAGAGGCCCTGCGCGTGGCCTATGAGGTCGTCGATGAGGGGCTTGACGTAGGGCGAGGGCTCGTATTCTTCCAGCTCGACGAGCCACTCGCTGGCGCGGGCGAAGCCGTCCTCGAGGCGGCCCGGGAGGTAGCCGAACGTCGCGACGAGCTTGCTTATCTGGCCGATTATGGGGGGGACGACGGCGAGGAGGACCGCGGCGACGGCCATTAGCGCGGCGAGGATGAGGACGAAGGCCGCGAGGCCGCGCGGGACGCCGCGGTCCGCGAGGCGGCCGACTATGGGGGACAACAGGTAGGCGATGACGAACGCGGCGACGAAGGGGAACAAGAGCTTCCAGATGATGGAGAAGAACCAGACGACGGCCAGGCCGGCGACGAAGTAGCCGAGGCCGCGCGCCCAGGGGACGCGCATGCCGAAGGCCACGACGACGACGAGCAGGGCGAGGAAGAGCGGCGTCAGGACGTTGGTGACGGCGGCGAGGTACTGCCAGACGAGGAGGGCGAGGAGGACGAGGAGCAGGACGCCCCGGAATATCTCGTCGTATTTGCCGGTGAACTTCGCCATAATTGCGGTTAAAAAGCGGGCGTCAGGTACGGCGACCCGACGCCGTCGCATGAGCGGGCGAAGGGATTCGAACCCTCGACGTCAAGCTTGGGAAGCTTGCATTCTNNGAGGGCAAAGCAAAAGGGCGGGGCGCGGCCGGGATTTTTTTCTTGGTTAATTAAATTTTTATACCGCGGCGCGTCGGTTTATGCTATCGTGTTTCCGGGACGGTGGCAGGAGAAATGAAGGAAAAAGAAGGCCCGAGGCGCAACTAGCTCGTTGACAACTTAAGAGCTACGCTTCGGGCCTTTTTATGGCGCGGCCCATAGGTTAAGGGAGCTACGATGAGCAAAAAAAACTGGATCATACTCCTGATTGTAGTCACTGCCGGATTATTGATTATATGTTGTATCTTGGCGATTATATTTGGTTCGTTCGGGGATAAAACCCGAACCGAGAAACCCGCGGTAGAAGCACCCAAACCCGATAAGGAGCCGGGCGTGAGAACGGAGGAACCAGCGGTAGAAGCGCCCGAACCCGATACGGAGCCGGCTTTGAAAACCGAGAAACCACCAGTGGAAGCGCCCGAACCCGATTTGGGACCCCGCGGGGAGCGCATAAACGGAGATAAATGGATCGGGTGCGTAACTAAGGAGGAATACAAACGCCTCATAGGTTACGCGGTGGATAAAGACGAAAAGGCGTTCGGGGAGGCCTTATTGTTCGGATTGGCAAACGGCACGTGCACCATTTTTAAGGACGGCGAAATCGTTTATCTGGAGGACACCGCGTTTTTTAGCGGCCTTATCCAGGTACGCCGCAAGGGCGAACACGTTAAATATTGGACCGCTATCGAAGCCGTAAGCCGATAGAATTGACCGCGTTGAATACTGATAACCAGATAAATATTCTAAGGGTGATTTAAAATTAGGCCATGAATACTCTATACTACGGGGATAACGTCGACATACTCCGGGAGTATATTCCCGCTGAGTCGGTGGACCTG